>ERZ827492.13-NODE-13-length-227968-cov-25.813100_pt1 | contig 227968 bp, 232 predicted proteins | sample MGYA00519704_ERZ827492 | MGnify/ENA primary metagenome ERZ827492 (study PRJEB31778, sample SAMEA3449325) | human gut metagenome | biome: human gut; feature: human-associated habitat; material: faeces | place: United Kingdom | collected 2010/2012 ... | reverse complement strand
TTGCATGTCTTATGTGCGCCGCCAGCGTTTATCCTGAGCCAGGATCAAACTCTCTAATTAATGGTATATATATTTCTCATTTTCATGAGTCTTACATATCGTTTTTTAGAGTTCTTAACTCATTTTAAATCTAGCGTTTTTTTGCTTGGTTTTCTCCAATTTCTTTTTTGAGTACGAATACTTCAAAGTATTCTTCTTAAAGGAATTTATTGTTTATTTTTCAATGTACTTTTGTTCTCTTTTTTAGAGAACGTTCATTATTATACTACCGAAGTTTTTAAATGTCAACACTTTTTTAAAACTTTTTTTATTTTTTTAAAAGTATTTTTGAGTACAAAAAAAATTAGCAATTATTTGTTCTTTAATGCTTATTTTTTATGCCCAAAATATTACTAATTTTATACTTTTAAATAAGTTATATAAAATATGTCTTCATATTTACTTGGTACTTTTTTATAATACCATTTTTATTATTGTTTGTCAACATAAATTTAAAAAATATTTTACTTTTTTTATTATCCTATTGGATGTCTAAATATTAAACACAAAATCAGGTCTATTAACATTACCGATATTATACTTATGTATATAATTTCCTTGTTTTTTTCAGTTATCTTTTCATTGGTTTTGCTTATATATGGTTCTATTAAATATATTAGTCCCAAGCCTCCCACAGCGAAACTTAGTACTGACCTTAGGCATACTTGTCCATCTATATTTAAAAACAATCCTGTGTAATCCCACCATCTCTTATGCCAAACTGCAACCATAAATTCTCCAACTACAAGCTCTAGTATTCCAGTAACTAGCATCATCCCTACAAATAATGATATTGGATGTTTTTTAAATCTTTTTAAAAGTACTAATATTAAAACAGCTCCAAATCCATATACTGGCACATACGGCCCATATAGGAATCCTCTATTATCTAATATGTTTTCTGTTACTTTGTAGAATATCATCTCATAAACCCAGCCTATTATGCTGGCTATAAAGAATGTGCATATTAAGTTGTATATATTATTATTGTTGTTATTTAATATTTCTTCTTTTTCTATTCTATTTTTTTCTTTTATTGCTTCCATTTATTTTCCTTTATATATATGTTTTTTTATTTTTTCTCTCTTATTAAAATAATAGGTGTTAATTCTTTTCCTTGTCCTGATGGATTATCTTTTATTAATCCTTTTAGTTCTTCATCGCTTAGTTTTATATCTGATGAGTGTCCTAGTACTTCTTGTCCTAAATCATTTGCATCTACTATCATACAGCTCATTCCCAATTTTTCTTTTATTTCGTCACATACTCTATTAGGATTTTCTGGGATTTTTATCCCAATGTCTCCATATTCTTTCCAAACATGATCATAGAATCCGTCTAATCCACTTACTTCTTGTCCTACTATTTCGTAAAATACTCCTTTTTTGCCAAATAGTTTTGTAACTGCGCTGGCTATACTAGCCCACAAAACTTTTAGCAATCCTACTGTATCTATTGCATATTGCATTTTAATTGTTTCTCCAACTCCAACTCCTGTGTCTGGATGCGAAGCAAACTTTGATAAGAATTTTGCCCAAAATCCTATTTTTATATCTTCTCTTTTTACCACTCTATTTTGGCATAAAGCAATTATTTTTTCACTGCTAGAAACTATATCCCCCTCTTCGTATATTGGACTTACATATTCTTTAAATATATCTATATAACTTTCTCCTTGTTTTACAAATCTAGTTTTTATTGCATGTCTTAAATATGTTTTTCCATTGACTTCAATTTCTACACTTTTCCCTTCATTTGCGAAAAATTCCATATTGGTCCCACCTTTTTTTATTAAATTACGAAATTATTATAATTCATTTTATTTGTTTTAGCAATAAATATTAGACAAATTGTAATTTGTTCTTAACATGTTTCTATATTAATTGAATATACTTATTATATATTTATATATGTAGGAGATTTTTATGGGATCAAAGGGATTAGATTTTAAACATAAAGAGGTTGTTAATATTGTGGATGGCAAAAGGCTTGGTTTTGTTCAGGATGTAACTGCTGATTTAGAAAGTGGAATAATTACTTCTATTATTGTTCCTGGAAATTCAAAGCTTATTAATTTGTTTGCAGGGAATAATGACATTGTAATTCCATGGCAAAATATTAAATGTATTGGTGAGGATATTATATTAGTAGAAATAAATAAGGAACACTCTTAAAGAGTATTCCTTATTTATACATCTTTTTTATTCTTTCTATTGCACTTTTTTCTAATCTAGAAACTTGAGCTTGCGATATTCCAATTTCTTCAGCTACTTCCATTTGTGTTCTTCCATTAAAAAACCTTTTTGTTATTATAGTTTTTTCTCTCTTATTTAGTTTTTTCATTGCTTCTGCAATTGTTATATTTTCTGCCCATAATTCATCTGTATTTTTTGAATCTTTTACTTGATCCATTATATATATACTTTCGCTTCCTTCATTATACACAGGTTCTTGAAGTGAAATTGGATCCTGTATAGCATCTAAGCTCATTACCACTTCTTCTTTTGTAACTCCTAATTCTTTTGCAATTTCTTCTACTGTTGGTTCGTTCTGTTTTTCTTTTATCATTTTTTCTTTTATTTGGAGAGCTTTGTATGCTAAGTCTCTAACAGATCTGCTTACTCTTATTGGGTTATTGTCTCTTAGATATCTTCTTATTTCTCCTATTATCATTGGTACTGCATAAGTACTAAATTGTACTTTTAATGAGACATCAAAATTATCAATTGCTTTTATTAATCCGAACACACCCTATTTGAAATAAGTCATCTGCCTGTTCGCCTCTTCCTCCAAATCTTTGCACTACGCTTAACACTAAACGCAAATTTCCATTTATAAATTGCTCCCTTGCTATCTCGTCTCCATTTTTTATTTTGATTAATAGTTCTTGTTTTTCTTCATTTGATAGTACAGGTAATTTCGCAGTATCTACTGATGCAATTTCTACCTTATTTATCAAATTAAAAAACCTCCTTTTAGAAATAATTACTAATTTAATTATTTCCAAAAGTTCCGTTTTTATTCTGTGCAAATGTATTCTTTTATATTTTCAAATTTTGAATCTCCTATTCCTGACACATTTTTTATATCTTCTATATTTTTAAATTTTCCATGTTCGTTTCTATAATTAATTATTTTCAAAGCTGTTGATGGTCCTATTCCTGGCAATGTTTCTATCTCTGTTTGTGTGGCTATATTTATATTTACTTTTTCTCCTTTTGGTTTGTTTTCTTCTATTATAATATTATCTCCCGCTTTTTCTTCTACCACTATTACCTCTTCATCTTTTTCATTTATATTTGGTATTTTTACCTTTTGCCCATCACTTAAGCTATACGCTAAATTTACATTTGATAAATCAGCTTCTTCGGTTATTCCTCCTGCCTCTTCTATCGCATCTGAGATTCTTGCTCCTTTTTCTAACTCTATAACTCCCTCTTCTTCAACTTCTCCTGTAATATGTATTACTATTTTATCTTCTACAGTAGTGTCAACTGCTTCTATATTTTCTTCTATTATATTAGATATTTTTTCTATCTCAGAATAATCATATTTTTCTGTTTTGTTAATAATATAATATCCTATAACTATACACATTACACCTAGTAAAATTGTTACTATTATTTTTTGTTTTTTATTTAAAATTTCCATAAAAAAACCTCCTTGCATATATTGTTTTTTATTATTTTTTAATATATGATATTGTTATAATTAAATATGGGGGAACGAAGATATGCAAACTAAATTAATTAAAAAGTTTTTACTCTTTATAATTATTTTTTCTTTGATAAGTATGTGTTTTTTGCCGAATGTTTTGGCAGCTGATGATGAAAATTTTAGTATAGATTCCGCTTCTGGAATACTAATGGATTTGTCTTCTGGAAAAATTCTATATGAGAAAAATATGGATGAGAAAAGATATCCTGCTAGTTTAACAAAAGTTTTAACTGCAATTGTTGTTTTGGAAAATTGCAAATTAGATGAAATTGCTACAGTTAGTTATGACTCTGTTATGACTCTTAGCTCTCGGATATGTTACAGCAAATTTACAAGTTGGTGAAGAATTAACAGTCGAGCAATTACTATATGTTCTTATGGTTGGTTCTTCAAATGATGCAGCTATAGTTCTTGCTGAACATGTTTCTGGTTCGCAAGAAGAGTTTTCTAATTTGATGAACCAAAAAGCTAAAGAACTTGGTTGTACAAATTCAAATTTTATTAATCCAAATGGTGTACACAATGAAAATCATTATTCTACAGCACACGATTTAGCTTTAATTGCTAGATATGCTATGCAAAATGAAGAATTTAGAAAACTAGTTTCAACTACTTCTTATAAATTACCAGCAACTGCTAAATATGATCGAGAAGACAGACTTTTTACTACCACTAATAGTTTATTGATTGTAAATAACAATGATAGGGCAGATAATTATTATTACAAATATGCAACTGGAATCAAAACTGGATTTACTACTCCAGCGGGCAATTGCTTAATTGCTTCTAGCAACAGAGATGGTTTTGAATTGTTAACTGTTTTACTTGGTGGAGGTCAAACTTCTCAAGGGCTAAGTCAAAGATATTTAGATACAATTTCTATGTTTAATTATGGTTATTCTAATTACTTTATGAGGGAAGTAGCCAAAGAGGGTTCTATTGTTCAAACAACTGTAATAAATAATGCTACTAAAGATACAAAAAAACTAGAATTAGCTTTATCTAAAGATATAACTGTTCTTATTAAAAAAGAGGATAAAAATACAAATTTACTTCCAGCAGTTACCTTGAATGAAAATCTTAAAGCTCCTATTAAAAAAGGAGATGTTGTTGGTCATGTTAAGTATGAAGTTGAAGGAATAACTTATGAAGCCGATTTATTAGCTAATTCTGATGTTAAACCTTCTAGGGTATTTATTAAAATTTTAATATTTGTTATTCTTTTAGTTATTGCTTTTCTATATTTAAAAGCAAGGCAAAGAGAAAGGAAAAATAAAAGGGTTAAATATTATAATGGGAGATAATTAAATTATCCCCCATTTTTTTATTAATCAGCTGTGTTTGTTGTAGTATTTTCATTTTGATTGTTTGCCCCATCTCTAAATAATCTATCTACAACTTCTTTTGTTTCTTCTTTATCGTTTAGGAAAAACCATATTCCATTTAGTACTTTTGATTCTCCTGGTAATTGCTCTGTTTGTATACCATCTACATCTATGTTTACTATGTAAGGAATATAATCTTTCAAACTTGAAAATTCCATATTTGTTTGAACATAGTCTTTTGCTAAGTCCATAATCTTTCCTATTTCTTTTATATTTTTAAATTGTATTGTTTGTTTTAATACTGTTTTTATCAATTCTCTTTGAGTTTTCATTCTTCCATAGTCTTCTATTCCATATTTATACGAATATGTAGAGCCATCATTATTGTGTCTAAATCTTACTACTTGTTCAACCTTGTCGCCATCTAATTTTTGTAGCCCTTCTTTTAAATGAATATGTAAGTCTTGTGTATCATCATCATAATCCATATCCATAGGGACTTCGAATTCTATTTCCCCAATTATATTTACTAGTTCTTTTAAAGCTTTTGTATCGACTAATATGTAATTCTTTATATTAAGCCCTGTAACTTTATTTATTGCCTCTATTGTTTTTTCTGGTGTTGAACCATTTGAATAAAAAGAGTTTAATTTGTTTCCTGGTCTTGCTTTCTGTGTGTTATCTCCTATAAATGTATCTCTTGGTATTGAAAGCATTGATGCCTTTTGTATTTTAGGGTCGTAAGAACATACAATCATTGTATCAGAAGACCCTGTACTCTCTCCCATTATTAATACTTCTAACTTATCAAGATTTTTTAATGTTTCTTTGTTGTGTCCAAATAGTGCAGCTAGCCAGTTTCCATCTAAGTCATGAACTTTTTTTGCAAATATTCCACCACATATTCCTAAAATAATTAGTATAATTATAAATACTTTTAAACCTGTATGTTTTTTTCTTTTATTATTTTTCTTTTTTTGTTTTATTGTTTGTTCATTTATTTTTTCATTTGTTTCGCTATGTTTTCCCACTTTTTAATCACTCCTAAAAATAAATAATTGCTTATGTATTAGTATAGCAAAAGCAATTATAAATATCAAGTTTTATTACAATATTATTTTTGTAATTAAATTATTATTGTACATATTTTTTGTAAGCATTGATTTTTCAATTTTATTAGAAGTGTTCTCTTTTAGTAATGGTGAAATCAAGTAAACTACTGCTAATATTACATATACAATTAAAAGGCCCTTTATTAGTCCAAATATTGTTCCCCCTAATTTATTAAATTGCTTTAATATAGGAATTTTTGCTATTAAATCTCCTAATGCTGCTACAAATTTTAATGCTATTCTCGCGATTATATATAAAACTAGTACTGTGCATACTTCTATTATTTTTATTGTTGTTGTATTTGCTATGTCTTTTATTGAATTGTTTGCTTCAACTATAAATCCTTGTGGAATTTTCGTTGCCTGGCTTGCTTCATCCTCTGGTTTCATTCCTTCTGGTGTAACTTTTTCTATTATAGTATTTTCAATTTTGTCGTCTATTGTTGTGTTGTTTATTATTAAGGTAGATACTGGTTTGTATAATACTAGTGCAATAATTATTGCTATAAAAAATGATGCAATCTTTATTGCTGACTTTATTAATCCTTGCTTATATCCTATAAACGTAAATAACGCTATTATCAAAATTACTATTAAATCTAATATCATATTTTCCTCCTATTACAAAGAAATTAGTTCTATTCTATTTTTTGATATGATTCCTGCAATGTTGCTGTTAAAGACTATGTTTTGAACTTCTTGTGATGATTTATATCTTTTCATTAACCAACCTGTGCTGTTCACAAATAAAACCTCAGTCCCTAAATTGATACATATAATATTATCCGACACATATATTCCTTTAGGATTTTGTTCTATTTCGTATACTATTTCATTACTTGGATTATTTGTGTCTATAATTTTCATTTGAAATTCTTTTCCTAAAAATCCTTTAGATTTTCTCAAGACTTTAATAATCTTTGAATTTAAATTTATTCCTGCAAATAAAACGTCTTCACTTGTATAGTCAAACACTTTTGTTACATTTTTATTTTTTATAATGTCTATATATTTATCATACATGCAAACCAAATTATCTTTTTGATATTCTATATTGGTTACCAAGTTGTCACTGTCGGCATCATATTTATAAACAATAGCATCATCTGGTTTTTTTGCTGCATTTTCCATTGAAACAATTTCTATTGTTGATTGTATTAATACTCCTGAAAAATTTGTTTCTGCAATGGCTAAATATTTGTTGTCTGCTGAAATATCTGTATCTATTACTGTTGTTGTTGAAAGTCCTCTTTTAAATAGTTCTTTCCCATTATTATCATATATTTCTATTATACTTTTATAACTTGTGCCAGAAACTATTACTGAAACATATCCATTTTTGTTTATGTTTATTCCTTTTATTTCCCCCTCAATATCTTTTTGCCAAACTATGTTTTTGTTTTGAATACAATATAATTTTTGTCCATTTTTTTCTGCGACACACAAATAATTTCCTTTGCTTGCAAAAAGAGGTGTTGAAATTTGTATATCTAAGTTTCCGTCTTTATTTCCAAATCTATTATAAAAGTCTAAACTGTTTTGTTCTAGTACTAATATGTATTTTTCATAGGCGTATACCCCTGCTGATTTATTAGTTTCTAAATCTATTTTTACTAAATTTGCAGATTGTACTTCTTTTCTAAATATGTATTTATCTAAAAAGTTCCTAACATTTTCATTGTTTCTATATAGAATTGTAAGTGTAACAATTGCTGCAATTACTAATACAAATATTATCAATTTTATTATTTTTGATTTATTTAATTTCTTTTTGTTTTCATTGCCAGTTTCTTCATCAAACATATAATATTTCATAAATTTACACCTATCTTTTATATTATATAATACTTATATCAAACTAGCTTGCTTTTTTCAAGTTTAATATAAAAATTATTTGTATTATTCCTAGGTATCCAAATATAGGATATAAAAGATTTATTAAACCTGAAAAACTTAATTTACTAACCAAGACAGATGTTACACACATTATTATAGCCCAATATGTATATTGCTTTTTACCTTTTGTACAATTAATCAAAAAGCTATAACCTGCAGATATTGCAGTTGTAAATATTGCAACTAATATTACAAATCCATAAAGATATTTATAAACATTTCCAAGTAATCCTGCAATATATACAATTGGTATTTCTATTCCCTCTAAATCTTTTATAAACACTTGAATTAGAAAATATATTATTACCGACAAAACAGTCATTACAGTTGTTACAATAGTAACTATTTGATTTATTTGTTTTTTACTTTTTATCATTTTTTTCATGCTTACTAACATAGGAATTAAAGTTATACTGTTATAACTTGCGTATAATATACTACTTAAAATCCATCTTACATTGCTCTCTTGAAAATTATTAAAGCATAGTTTTCCACAATTTATTTGTTTTGCACCTAGTAAAATCACAAGTAATATTAATATTGGGATTAAATATGTATTTATTTTTACAATTCCATTAATATCTTTAAAAAATGTTATTAATGATAATATAGCTATTATTATTCCCCCATATATTTTAGATGCTTGAAATTCCTGAAAGAAGTAGCTGGCGAATCCAGATACCATTATAAAAAATGATATTAATAAAAATATGTTTATAATATTATTTATTGTAAATATTAATATTTTATTGTCTCTCAACTTTTCTGGAATTATAGATTTCAAAAAAGCTTCATATTCTTCTTCTTTTAATTTCATACTAATTCTTAAGGTTTTGTATATTACAATTCCTATTAACATGCATGATATAAAAAAGCCCAATAGTCCCTTTAGGCCATATACATTAAAAAAAGTGTATATTTCTTGCCCAGAAGCAAATCCTGCTCCTATTATTGTTCCAATAATTACAAAACTTACTTTTAAACTTTCTAAAATATTACTCACCTTGCCTTTAATAATATATATGTTGGTATATTAGCATTTATTTAGAATATATTTTTTTAGGTGATTATTTTGGAATTTTTATACCCTCTATTTATTTCTTTTATACTTGTATTTATTTCTGAACTTGGTGACAAAACTCAGCTTATTGCATTATCTTTTTCGTCGAAACTAAAGTTTTATGTGATTATTTTAGGTGTAGCACTTGGTTCATTTTTTAGCCACGGAATTGCAATTTTATTTGGAAGTTTTTTAGGCAATATAGATAATCCAGCTTTTCAGAGTATTTTAAAAATTATTACATATATTTCTTTTATTATTTTTGGAATTATAACTATAAAGCAGAGGAACTCTACTGAAAGTGTATCATCCAGAGATAATACCAAAATCAAGAAAAACATTTCCTATATATTATTTATTGCTTTTAGTATTGCAGTTGGTGAACTTGGAGATAAAACATTTCTTGCTTCCATTGGATTAGGCATACAATATCCTTATTTTAAAATTATGCTTATTTGTGGAGCTATCTTAGGTATGATTGCAAGTGATTCTATTGCTATTATTTTTGGAAAACTTCTAAGCAAAAAAATACCAGACAACATTATCAGTCTATGTTCTGGTTTACTATTCTTAATATTTGGCTTTGTCGGATTTGTTAATTTTATTTTATAAATGTATTGACTGCTACATAAAAATGTGTTATTATATTATTCGTTCAAACAAATGGTCCAGTAGCTCAGCTGGATAGAGCAACGGCCTTCTAAGCCGTGGGTCGGACGTTCGAGTCGTCTCTGGATCACCAAAAAGAACCTGTTTTTAACAGGTTCTTTTGTTTTGCTATTTTATTTTCACAGCATGTAATACTACTCTGTACTTTGTATTGTCTGCACATGTTGATAGAGTTAATATGTTGTCTGTTTCTTTTATATCCACATTAAAATCTTTTTTACTTCTACCTTTTATTTTTTCTACAAATTCCTTAAAATTTGATATATTTGTTTGTAAGTAATATTCTTCCGTTTCTATTTGATATACTGAAAACACTTGATATTTGCAATTCTCATTTTCTGTAATTAAGGCTATATATTTATTATTTTCATTATTATACCACTCTTCTTTAATAACATCTTTTAAGCTTGCAAACATACTTCCGTTTTTCATATTGTGTCCATATATTATAATGTTTTTGTCAGTTCCATCAAATTTATTTCTGTAATCTGCAAAAATCCACCCTGCTTTATTTTTTTCTTTATCAAAATTATGTGTTAAATAATATGAATTATCAGTTCCTTTTACCACTGGAAAATCTATATCTGTTCCATTTACTTTTATCCATGCAATAGCATCAGAATTTTTTTGCTTTAATTTTGCAAAATCTATTTTATATTCTTCATTATTTGAGTCCATTTCATTATTGATTACAACATTTTCTTTAATTTCTGACATTATATCTTTATTCTTTTTATTGCTTTTTATCCACTCAATAATTTTTATTCCTGAAAATATTATAACTGCAATTAATACAATTTGAATAAGAGTAATAAGTATCTTACTTTTTTTCTTCATTCTAGCCCTCCTTTATTTGGCTATATTTCTAAATGTACTTTTATTTATATCACAGAATACTAGCTTAAACAAGATTTATTCTATTCAATGCATAATTGCTTTATGCCAACTTTTTTCTTAAATCTCTTGAATAATTACGAAAATAAAGCTATAATATACAAGTATCATAAATTTGCGCTTGTAGCTCAGCTGGATAGAGTGTTTGGCTACGAACCAAAAGGTCGGGGGTTCGAATCCCTTCAAGCGCACCAAATGAACTAATTTACAGCTAAAGCTGTAAATTAGTTCATTTTTTTTAGTTTGCTATGTAGTATTACAACTTTTTATATATTAATTTTAAAAAATTATAATTATAAAATAACACCTGCTAGTTTTAGCAAGTGTTTTAATATGTGTTCATTATTTTATTGTAGATTCGTTGTCTATTATTTTTATAGTTTTAACAAACTCTAAAACTTCTTGAGCTTCACTATCTTCTAATCCACTATTTATAAAAGCTATTTTAGGATTTATTTGGTAAAAAGATATATCGCTCCAAGCTTGGCTATTATCATAATAACCAATATTTGCTTCAGTACCATTGTTTAAAATTACTTTTTTGTTGGTTCTTCCAGTTCCACAAACTCCAAATAGATCAGTATAATAATATAAAATAGCATTTTTATTAGTATCACTTTTATATAACTTCAATGCGAATTCATAAAAGTCATTTTCTTCATTACGAAGAAGTTCCTCATAATGCCAATCACTTGGAATATTTAACTCAATTGTAATATTATCAATTGTTTTAGAATAATTATTTTCTATATTAATTGTTGGATTTGAGCTATGTGTACTTACAGGTGGAGTATAAGAATAGCCCCAAGTACTAAATACAACTGGTCGATTATCTTTCATTCTTTTTCTGTCTATTAAGTACATAGCTCCAAGTATTAGTGCTATTAAAAGAATAACTAATAAAGCAATTAATATTTTCTTTTTCATAAAATCACCTTTTACCTCTCATTTATAATACAATTCAAAAAGTTAAAAAGTTTTAATTCCTTTTACATTTTAATTTTATTGAGCAAATAATAATAATTATTATAGCATTTAATATGCATTTTGTCATTAAAAATATAACTTTATTTTTTACATATAAATTTTTAATTTGTGCCAAAATTCCCCGTCCCATTTGGCAAATCTCATAACTATGGTTATAATTGAAGATGGAATGCATTTACAAAAGTTGCAATTAACATAAAAATGTGATAATATATTAAAGCAAAAATGTGTAAATATCCTTATTTTTGCGACTGTAGGTTAGGCAGTTTTATAAAAAAAATTTTTAAAGGAGACTGACAAGTGAAAAATTTTAACACAGCAGAAGAACAGAGAGCTTTTGAAGATGGAGTAGAATATGCCAAAAGATATATTGCTTTCTGCATGAAAAATTACACAAAAAATCTTCTTGAAAGGCCATGTCCTGCTACATGTGAATTTCAATTTGATCTATGTTATTTTATTAGAGGACTCCAATATATTCCTAATAAAGCTAATGTAACTTTTAAAGAGTTTTGCGAGAATTACTAAAAATATCGTCTAAAATTCTAAAACAAAAAACACTTGTTAAAAATGAAGTGAACCCAAATTATTAGACCAAAAGGTTTGATAAGGAGGGTTCATTTTTATGTCAAAATATTCAATGCGTGCCAGAATTTCCAATCTCTTTTGGCATTTGTTTTTTTATTAAATCTTTTTTCTTTCAAGTTCTATTTCAATCTGTTTTCCATTTAATTCAAAAACTACTTTCAAGGTATCTGTTGAATTATATTTTGTTAAGTCAAATGTTTGCCAATGTCTTAACATGCCGCTAAACATTTGATTATATCCTTCATTTCCATCACTACTGCTCTTTACTGGATAAAACTTTTCGCCTTTGTCATTTTCAACATATTCATCTTTTATAATTATATTTCTAACAGAATGAGTATTATTAAAAAACTCTTCTATTTTTCTGTTTTTTTCTCCTTCACTGTCTTTTTCTGTATATACTGGCTCTCCCCATCTTGTTACTAATTCAAATTTCATTGCAGTGTTTGATACTTGTGCTTTTGTAACAATAATATCATCGCTTGTACAATCTTTAACATTGTATACCATTGTTTCTCTGCTATACATTGTTTTCGGTAAATCAACTTCTAAATTCCAGCTACCTTCTATTGCGATTTTCTCATTAGAGTTCTTATTAGTAAGTATTATCTTATCAAAATTAATAATCAGCTTTTTGCTTTTTGGGAAATTATTTGAATATGTTTTATACATATATTCTATATCTTCACCAAATTTTGAAATTATTTTTCCTTCAAAAGCCCCATTAGAATATGCAATATTATTATATGATATTTCCATATTTCTTTCTTTGCAAAACTCATGATATTTATCAGTATCTTCTAATTCTGCAACTATAATATTATCTTTCTCATCTGTTATTACTAAATTAGAAAAATTAACATTATATATATCTTCTAAATTTTCTATCTCTGGAACTTCTATATAAAATAGCATAGATAAATTATAATCGTCCATCAATATTTCTGTTACTTTTACTTTTGTTCCATTAGAATTAATGTATTTCATATCCACTTTTTGTATATACCCATTATCTATTGCGTCTTGTACTCCTTTGGTTGAATTTTCTTTCAGTCTATCATTAATAAAAGCTAAAATACTTTTTGAAAAAATAATTGAAGTTCCTAAAATAAACAATAATATAAAACATGCTACTTTTTTTAGAATTCCTATTTTATAAAAATTTTTATTTATTTTTTCTTTATTAAGAGCATTTTTTATTATCGTTTCATATTCCCTAGGTTTATCTATTTTTTTTGTGAATGCTCTTTTTATTTTATTATCTATGTCTTCTTTCATTCCTAAACTCCTTTCTTATAATTGTTCTTTATTTTCAGTCTAGCTCTTGCTATTCTTGTTTTTATTGTGTTTTCACTTGTTTTTAATATTTCGCCTATTTCTTTTGTTGTATACTCTTCGAGATAATATAATGTCATTGCTATTCTCTCATCATAATTTAAAATTTTTATTATATATTCAAAGTCTAAATCATTTTCCAAATTTACTATTGAATTACTAAAGTCAGATTCACTTGATTTTCTTTCATCTAGTTCAACTTCGTATATATTTTTATATACATCATTACATTTATTTATCAGAATTTTTATTATCCATGTTTTAAAAAATTCTATTTTTTTAAGTTTTCCTATTGATTTATATGCAGATATTATTGTCTCTTGTATTGCATCAAAAATGTCTTCTTGATTATTTAACCTTGTTCTTGCTATTTTATATAAATCATCTTCTAACTGTAATATTAGTTCTGTAAATGCTTCTTTGTCACCTTTTTTAGCTTTTAATACTAATTCATACATCTATCTTATCTCCTAACTTATATTTTTAGTTATATATTATTAGACTTATTAATTTCAATAAATAGTTTCATATTTTTTAATTTGTGCCAAAATTCCCCGTCCCCTTTGGCATTTTTTAATTTGTGCCAAAATTCCCCGTCCCCTTTGGCAAGATAAAAGCTAACATAACAGTTGGAGAGTATTTTGACAATGATGGAGAAATATATATAAAATATGATATTTCTGATGAAAAATATAAATTGCCATTTGTTTTAAAATTTAACATTACAAAAGATACAAAAATAATAGGAGAACTAGAAAAAGGAAAAACTATAAAAATAGAATATAAAGATTTAAATGTTCCAATAAACGAATTGGAATTAAAACAAATAGAAGTTGTTAAATAATGATAATATAATCAAAAATCCAGTACTTAAATACTGGATTTTTTCATGCGCATTATTTATTATCAAGATATTCTTTTATTTCTTCCTGGACTTTGTTATCAAATCCATAAAAACAGTCTTTTTTATTGTTCTCTATATAAATAATATCTAAAACACTATTTTTTTCAAATACTATGTCTATCTCATAATTATCACTATAAATTAATCTTAATACTGCATTTTTTGAATATATTTCTTTGTGAATATCTATTATATCCAGTCCTACTCCATATCCTTTTTCTCTAAATGCAGTTTCTTTTGAAGTAAATCCTTCAACAAGCGAAGAATTTAGTTTTTCTAACACTTCTGCATATTCTTTATCTTTCTTTGTCAATCTATATTTATCTTTATCATTGACTATATAAATCATATATTCTGGATCTTCGAAGACTTTTTTAGAAGTTTCTTGGTTGTTTGTAATCTCTTCGCCTTTTTCTTTATTAGTAAATTTTAAAATAGCAAATATTGCAATTAATATTAAAGCAATTATTATAATATATTTTAATAATTTTGGCATTTTTCCCTCCTTTCTTTTTTATATGATTTTTAGTAATTTCTCTGATTCCAGACTTTCTGTTGGCAACGCCCTTATACAAATTACAATTCATTATCTCTATTTATATATTTAATTTCATATCCTGTATAATCTGGAACTTGTACATCTTCGTCGGTCACTATATCAAATTCGCACTTATATCTTGAACTTAATTCATATTCTTCTTTTACTATGTCTGTGCCTTTAAAGAGTTCCTCTACAATAGTATCTCCTTTTTCCTTTAATGTCAATCCAGTATCTTTATCAACCCATATTTCGTAATTAAAATCTTTCTCAAATAATTTATTTAATACATAATATTCTCTACCTATGTCTCTAGTAGATTTACGTATAGAATAATTTAAAGCCCATTCAATTTTGGTCTTAAGTCTATAATCTCGGAAGAAATTTCCATATTTTATATTCATTTCATTATTTAACCTTTTAATACCTTCTCCCCTTTGGATTATAACCTTTTTGCTATCACTATTTATTATAATTTGTTCGTCTGAATTAACTGTTGCATATATTACTTGTCCTCTTTCTACTCCATTATTAGAATAAATCTCTGTTGTAGTTTTATACTTTCCGTCTTTATACCATTCTTTTTTAACAGAAGTAATATCTTTTGTAACTCCTTGTATTGTTTCTCTATAAAAATTATTTGATTGAATGGATTGTTTTGCTTTATTCATAAGATTGTTTATTATTATAAATTTTCTTAAATAAAAGATAAAAACTATACTAAATATTATTCCTATAGAAATCAATACTGATTTTATAAAATTTTTTCTTCTTATTTTTTTTAAATAATCTATTTGTCTTTTTTGATTATTTTCATTATTTTCAACATCTTTTTTTATTTCATTAAACTTTGATCTACACTCTTCACATTCTAGTAAATGTTTCTCTACTAACTTTTTTGACTGCGTATTTAGCACTTCATCTGCATAGCCAAATAATAAATCTTGTACAATTTCACATTCTGTTTTTTTGTCCACTTTTACTTACCTCCTTTATTTTTTCCTTCGCTCTATAAAAATTTACTCTTGCCCAATTGGATGATTTTCCTAATATTTCTCCAATTTCAATAAAACTTAAATTTCCAAACATTCTTAAATATATTATTTCTCTTGAAATATTATCTAATTTTTGAATATTTTTATAAAGACTTAGGTTTTCTTCTTTTTTGAAAATAATGTCCTCTGTAGTTTCGCTTTCTATAACTTCGTTTTCCAGTTCTTCAAAAGATATATTTTTTTGCTTATTTTCTTTTTTTAACTTTTTATACCACAAATGTTTAGCAATTTGACAAAGCCATACCGATACTTTACAGTTTCCCTTAAATTTGTTAATTTCCTTTACTGCTATTGCAAAAGTTTCTTGTGTTAAATCCTCTGCAACATCTTCATTATGCGTTAAGCAGAATAAATATTTATACACTGTATTTGAATATTGCTTGTATATTTCTTCCATATTCTGCATAACTTTTCCCTCCTTCATAATATATGAGTCTTTTTTTCTTATTTTATTACAAATTTTCCTAAAAAACTTTTTATATTAAAAATAACACCTACCATTTAGGCAAGTGTTGTTTTATTTACTTTATATTTATAGTTTTAATAAACTCTAAAACTTCCTGTGCTTCTGTTCCTTCTAGTCCACAATTTATTAATGCAATATTATGATTTAATTTATAAAATGATACATCGCTCCAATTTTCACTATTATCGTAATATCCAACAACTGCTTCAGTTCCATTATTTAAATGTATTTTTTCATCGGTTCTTCCTGTTCCGCAAACTCCAAATGGATTATTGTAAAAATATAAAACAGCATTTTTACTTTCTTCGTTTTTATACAATTTTAATGCAAACTTATAATAATCGTTTTCTTCATCTTGAGATATTTCTTCATAATGCCAGTTATTTGGAATGCTTAGTTCTATGCTAATATTATCAATTGTTTTAGAATAATTTTTTTCTGTTTCTTCATAATAAATTTCTTTTGTATTGTTTGGAACGTTATTATATATTTCTTTTCCAAATATTTTTATAATTAAGCCATTATCATATCCACTTGCTGAATTATGGTTTAATTTATGAACTTTCGATATTGTATATATTAATGCCTTATATTCTATTGTACCACCATCCTTTAAACGCATTGGTATTGGTACTAATAAAACTAATAAAATTATAACAATCACAGCTATTAATATTTTCTTTTTCATATACTATCACCTCTTATATGTAATACAACTTAACTCTTGAAAAAGTTTCATTTTAGATTTTTTCATTCTCCTTCAACAGTAATACTGTTGCTTTAAGTATATCATATATTCCTTATTATAAAAATATTTCTATGCTTTTAAGATAAATTTGTCACTTTATAGTCACTTTTGTAAGTTAATATATTTACAGGTGATAATATATGAAGAATTTAAAGAAATTTTTAATTGTAATAATATTAATTGTATTAAGTATACTTGCATTATTAATTGTACAGGGCTATAAAATGTACAAAGAAGCAATATCTACTATGCCATTGTCCCAAAAGGTGGAAAGCATAAAATCGCAAAAAGATTACACAAGTTTGTCTGAAATTCCTAAAATTTACACAGTTGCTGTAATTTCTGTGGAAGACCATAGATTTGAAAAGCATCATGGCATTGATGTAATTGCAATTGCAAGAGCAGCATTTAATGATATTAGAACAATGAGTTTTGTTGAGGGTGGAAGCACTATAACTCAACAGCTTGCTAAGAATATGTACTTTACCCAAGAAAAGAAAATAACAAGAAAAATCGCAGAGGTATTTATGTCTTATGAAATAGAAAAAAATTATAGTAAAGATGAAATACTAGAATTGTATGTTAATACAATATACTATGGAAATAATTATTATAATATTAAATCGGCCTCTTTAGGTTATTTTGACAAATTACCAAAAAATTTAAATGACAGTGAGTGCACAATGCTTGCAGGAATTCCAAATGCGCCTTCTTTATACAATCCAAAGGCAAGCCCTGAACTTGCAAAACAAAGGCAAAAACAAGTTGTTCAAAAAATGATTAAGTATGGAAATTTGAATCAAGAAGATGCGAATAAAATTCTTTCAATTTCAGAATAATATTTTTCCTTTTATATCTAAATTAGTACCTATCTATATAGGTACTTTTTTGATATACTAGAAATTTTTTCATTGTCACTTTAAAGTCACTTTAAAATATTATAATACGTTTTGAAAAATGTAATAGCATATTTATATGCTTTAATAAAAAAAGAAAGGATAGGAACTATGGAAATTTTAAAAGTAGAAAATTTAGTTAAAACTTATGGTAAAGGTGAAAACCAAATCAACGCTGTTGATAATGTTTCCTTTACAATTGACAAAGGAGAATTTGTTGCTATTGTAGGTGCAAGTGGTAGTGGAAAATCAACTTTACTACATTTACTAGGAGGTGTAGATAGACCAACTTCCGGAAAAGTATATATAGATGGAAAAGATATTTATTCTTTAAATAATGATAATTTAGCAATATTTAGAAGAAGACAAATTGGATTAATATATCAATTTTATAATTTAATTCCTATATTAAATGTAGAAGAAAATATTACTTTGCCTTGTGATTTAGATGGAAGTGAAGTTGATAAAGCAAGACTTTCAGAAATGCTAAAAACACTAGGATTAGAAAACAGGAAAACTCATTTACCAAACCAACTATCTGGTGGTCAACAACAAAGAGTATCAATAGGTAGAGCAATGATAAATAATCCTGCAATAATGCTTGCAGATGAACCTACTGGAAATCTAGACTCAAAAGCAAGTGAGGAAATAATTTCATTACTTAAACTTTCAAATAAAAAATTCAATCAAACTGTTGTAATAATTACACATGATTTAGAAATTGCAAAAGAAGCAGAAAGGGTTATTACAATCGAAGATGGAAAAATTATTAAAGATGAAAGAAATTAAAAAGGAGTAATACAATGAATATTTTAAATAAATTTACAATAAAAAGTTTAAAGCTTAATAAAAAAAGAACAATTGTTACTATTATTGGTATTATGCTTTCTACTGCTCTTATTTGTGGCGTTGCTGGTTTAGTTTCTAGTTTTCAAAACTCTCTTATAGACTGGGCTAGAACAAATGACGGAAACTATCACGTTACTTTTAAAAATGTGGAAAGTAATAAAGCGCAATATGTAACAGAAAATCAAAAAGTTAAAGATTATTTTATCTCTTCTTCTCTTGGTTGGGCCAATTTAGAAGGAAGTAAAGCAACTAACAAACCATATTTACACGTTTTAGCTTATGATAAAAAAGCACTAGAAAACTATGGTGTAGTATTAACAGATGGTAGATTACCTCAAAATCCCAATGAAATAATAATTACAGAAAGTGTATTAACAGGAGCACGTGTTTTTTTAAAAATTGGAGATACAATTACTTTAAACATTGGAACTAGAAAAAGTAATGATGACTACTATTTAAATGGCGACGCTCTATACACTGAAGGCGATGAATCCATAGTAGATACGAAAGAAAAAACTTATACGATAGTTGGATTTATGGAAACTCTAGACGTTGAAACTCTTTATTCTCCCGGTTATTCAGCCTTAACATATATGGATGAAACCCCATCTGCTATTGATATATCTGTTTTATATAAATCTCCAAAAGAGTATGAAAAAACTACAAAAGATATTTGTAAAACCTTAAATTTAGATTTTGATGAAGATATATATGTAAATTCAGATTTCTTACGTTTTCAAGGCATTATGAGTGATAACATGCTATATGTTTTATATACCATAGCAGGAGTTGTTATATTTATAATTGTTATAAGCAGTGTATTTGTTATTAGAAATAGCTTTAGTATATCTGTTGCAGAAAAGAACAGACAATATGGAATGCTTTCTAGTGTTGGTGCAACTTCAAAGCAAATAAGAAGAAATGTAATATTTGAAGGAATGGTTATTGGGTTAATTGCAATACCTCTTGGAATTTTACTTGGAATAGTTGCAATAATGATTTTATTAAAGGTAGTAAATTACTTACTTACAGATATGCTTTCTGGCCTTGGTTTTACTTATAGCATAAACCTACTAGCAGTGCTTATATCTGTAGCGATTTCAATAATTACAATATATTTGTCTTGCTTAATTCCTGCAAGAAGAGCTGCTAAAATTTCTCCAATTGAATCTATTAGGGGAAATAATGATATAAAAATTAACTCTAAAAAATTAAGGACCTCAAAACTTACTAAAAAGTTATTTGGAATTGGTGGAGTTATTGCTAGCAAGAATTTAAAAAGAAGTAAGAAAAAATATAGAACAACTGTAATTTCATTAGTTATAAGCATATTCATATTTATATCATTATCTAGCTTCTTGACTTTAGGAACAAAAACAAGCCAATTTTACTACATGGACTTTAAGTTTAATGTATATGTGCATAGTTTAAGTGATGCTAATACACAAATATATGAAAAAATATCAAAACTAGAAAATGTAGATAATTCCGCATATTATTATCAATCAAGTTTAGACATTGATAATATTAAATATGCTTCTGAATTTGGTAAAAAATTTTTAGAAAATGGCCCTCAGCCTACTGGAATCGCATTTATGGTATATAACAATGAATATTTTAAGAAATATATAAAAGAAATTGGATTAAAAGAAAGTGATTATAAAACAGCAGTAATTTTATTAGATTATGACACATTCTACAATGAAGATGGTAGCAAAACTGTTGACAGAATATATTCTTTAAAGTCTGGGGATAAAGTAAATGTAAAATCTGGGGATAAAGAAAAAACCTTAACAATATCAAAATTTACAGATGTAAAACCTATGGGACAGGAAGCGGTATACTATGATCATGGAATTATAGTAGTATCAGAAGATTATATTAAAGAAGTATTTAAAGAAGATGTTAATAATTCAGATTATTATCATTTATCAGATTTATTTATAAAATCTTCTAAGCCTCAAGAATTAGAAAATACACTTAATGATTTAATAAAACAAGGTGGAGATTATTATGGGCTTACTGTATTTAATTATGAAACATATATGAAACAAGAACAAAGAATGTTGCTTGTTGTAAAAATATTCTTATATGGATTTATAACAGTAATAACATTAATTGGTGTAACAAATATATTTAATACAATAACAACAAATATGATACTTAGAAGCAAAGAATTTGCAATGCTAAAATCTGTTGGAATGTCTTCTAAAGAATTTAACAAAATGATAAGATTAGAAAGCATTATGTATGGAACAAAATCTCTTTTAATAGGAATACCTTTAGGAATACTTGGTTCGTACGGAATGTACAAAGCATTTGCGCAAGGAATTGATTTAGGTTATACATTACCTTTACCTGCAATTATTATATCAATAATTTTTGTATTTATAATAGTTGGAATAACAATGAAATATTCATTAAATAAAATAAATAAACAAAATATTATAGAAACAATAAGGAAAGATAATATTTAGTAATAAAAATGTATGGGCACTTTATATTTAGTGCCCTACATTTTTATTAAAGTCTATGATATAATCTTGCAAAGGAGAAAATTATGAAATCTATTTTAATTGTTGAAGATAATGAGGCTATTATTAAAGGCCTAAAATATTTATTAGAACAAGAGAATTTTGATGTGACTATTTGCAAAACTGCTGAAGATACTATGAATGTTGTAGGAACTAAAACATTTGATTTGATTATATTAGATATCACATTACCAGATGGAAACGGCTATGAACTTTGCGAATACATAAAAAAATATACAGATATTCCAATAATCTTTTTAACAGTTAGGGACGAAGAACAAGATGTAGTAAAAGGTTTAGATATGGGTGCAGAAGATTATATAATTAAACCTTTTAGAAATAGAGAACTTCTTTCTAGAATTAATAATGTACTTAAAAGATTTAATAAAGAAAACAATAAAATAATATATGAAAATATTGAAATAGACTTGGATCAAAAAATAGTATATGTAGAAGGCACAGACATCGAACTTACAGCATTAGAATTTAAAATATTAGTTTTGCTATTTTCAAATATAGGCAAAGTAGTAACTCGTGAACAAATCCTAGAAAAAATCTGGGATGTAGCAGGTAATTTTGTAAATGACAACACCCTTACTGTATATATAAAAAGAATTAGGTCAAAGCTCGGAAGTGCAGATTGTATAAAGACAATTAAAGGAATTGGATACCAAGTACAAGGAGGCCAAAAGTGAAATTACAAAAAAGTAAAAGTTTACTTACAACAATACTAACAAGTATTATAATCATATCCATTTTTATAGGTATATTTCTAATTGTTTTACACATTCAAAACAAACATTATATCAAAATAATAAATGCAAAAATAAATTTAATTATTAATACTGTTGTTAAAAACTATCCAGATGTTAATGAAGAAGATATTTTAAAAATACTAAACACTCAAAGTAACTATGGTGAAGATATCTTAAAAAAATATGGATATGATAATGAAGTTTCTAACATAAAAGAATTACAAGAAGAAATGAATCGTTCAAAAACTCAAGATTTAATTTTAATAAGTTTATTTGGCTTGCTTTCACTTAGTGCATATTTAGTATATGTTGCCTCTCAAGAAAGAAAGATTAAAGAAATAAATGAATACATAAATCAAATAAATAATAAAAACTATACTTTAAAAATAAAAGATAATAAAGAAGATGAATTATCAAAACTTAGAAACGAATTATATAAAACAACTATTATATTAAAAGAAGCCGCTGAAAATAGTAAAAAAGAAAAAGAAGAATTAAGCACAGCACTTGCAGACATTTCGCATCAATTAAAAACTCCTTTAACATCAATACGAATAATGCTTGATAATATTAATGATAATCCAGATATGTCAGAAGATGTAAGAAATGATTTTATTTTAGAAATTAGCAAACAAGTGGATTGGATAAGTTCTCTTGTTATATCTCTTTTAAAAATTGCAAAATTTGATGCTGGCACAATAAAAATGGAAAATGAAAAAATTGATGTTCAAAAATTAATAAGTGATGTAATTGATAGTTTGGCTATTTTAATTGAAGTTAAAGAAATTAAAATAGAAACTAATATAGATAAAAATTCTACTTTTGTAGCAGATTATAAATGGCAAAAAGAAGCTTTAATAAACATCTTAAAAAATTCTATAGAACACTCTCCTCAAGGTTCTAAAATACTTATAACAGTTGAAAACAATAGTGTTTTTCTAAAAATAAAAATACAAGATTTTGGCTATGGAATTGATAAAAAAGACTTAAAACATATATTTGAAAGATTTTATAAGGCTAAAAACAGCAGTGAAGATAGTATTGGAATTGGCCTATCACTTTCAAAAGCAATTATTGAAAAAAATAATGGATACATAAAAGTAGACTCCGAACTTGAAAAAGGAAGTACTTTCGAAATTAAATATATGAAATAAGAAAAACATTATAATAAAGTAAAAGGACTTAAATAGAAAAATATTTAAGTCCTTTTTTGTTTATTTATCTAACATCTTCATCGTCTGACTGAGTTACACCTACTTTTTTCTCTTCTCCTTGTGCTTTATATCTTTGTTCTAATTCTTCTGGTGTAATCATTTTCCATTCTTTAACATTAAATGGTCCACCTGGTAATAATCTAACATCTCCTATTACTGCAAGACTTACAAATGATAAATTCATATATGGATCTATTCCGTCTTTTACTTGTGCATTTTCTTTTAATGCTTCCATTTTTTTGATTACAGTATTTGGAGCTTCATCTGTCATTATTCCTGCTATTGGTAATGCTAAGCTTGCTTTTACTTCTCCATTTTCTACATATATTTTTCCGCCTTGCATTTTAGCAATTTCATTCGCTACTTTTATTATATCCTCGTCATTTGTTCCTGCAAGTATCATATAATGTGAATCATGTGCAACTGTTGTACCAACAGTACCTTTTTTTAATCCCATACCTTTTAAATATGCTATTCCCATATGCATTGTTCCTTTATGTGGCTCTATTACAACTGCTTTTATAATATCATCTTCCAAATTATAATCATTTGCTACTCCTACATCTGTTGTTATAATCTCTTCCGGAACTAACCCAATCACTTGTTTTGCTTGCCATTTGCAGCTAATGTCTTCCGCAGTAACTTCTCTCATATTTATCGTATTTCTTACTCTTTTTTCTAGCCATTCGTCCACTTTATTTTTAGGCCAATTTTTTATCCTTTCAGTTGTCATTTTTTCACCATTTTTATATACAGAATTAATTTTAACTGACCTTATGTCATCCAAAACTGCTAGATCTGCTTGTTTACCCACTTCTATTTTTCCCAAATGCTCTAATCTAAAATACTCCGCAGCACCCTTCGTTGCTGTAATATATGCATCTTCTGGTTTTACTCCTAAACTTATTGCTTTTCTTATAATAGAATCAATATGTCCTTCATTTCTTAATTCTTCTGGATGCTTATCATCTGTTACAAACATACACCAATCTCTGTATTCTGGCATATTTATTAACTCTACTAATGCTTTTAAATTTTTTGCTCCTGTTCCTTGTCTTATCATAATATAAAATTCTTGATTTAACTCTTTTGCTACATTTAGTCTTTCTATTGCTTCTTCAATTCTACTACATTCATGGTCTGATTCTATTCCTGCTGAGATATATTTTTTTAAATCTTCGCCTGTTAAACCAGGTGCATGTCCATCTACTCTTTTTCCCAATTTTTTTGCTGTTTTTATTTTTGCTAAAACTTCTGGATTATTTAATATAACTCCTGGGAAATTCATCATTTCTGCTAATCCCAATATTCTATCTGGGTCTAAGTCAAAGCATTTTTTTGTTGCTTCACTATCCAAATTTGCAAAGGATTCATCAAACTCTGTTGCTGGCACACAAGAAGGAATCATAAAATATACAGATATAGGTAAGTTTTTTGTTTTTTGTAACATATATTTTATTCCATCTATTCCACATACATTTGCTATTTCGTGTGGGTCTGCAATTACTGCACTTGTTCCATGTATACTTGCTATTTTTGCAAAATCCTCTGGTGAAATTATAGAACTCTCCAAGTGTATATGACCATCTATAAATCCTGGTGTTATGTATTTACCTGTTAAATCTTTCTCTTCCTTTCCAGAAAAATTTCCATTTATTCCAACAATTTTGCCATCCTTTATTGCTATATCTCCTTCTACAAATTCTCTTTTGTCCGCATCTAAATATTTTGCATTTTTTAATACTAAATCTACCTTTTGCATAATATCCCTCTTTTTTTTATTTTTTCAACTCTTTGATTATATCAGATTTTATGTAAATTGTAAACTTTTATTTTAATTTTCTTATATCACAAAATATATTGCTTTCATATAATGTATTATGTATACTATGGTGGTGAAGTTATGATTTTAAATTGCATTGTTCTTGCACTTTCTGTAAGCATTGATTCTTTTGGTATTGGGATTACTTATGGAATAAAAAATACTAAAATTACTAATTTATCAAAACTAATTTTATTTACTATTTCATTAATAGCTACAATTATCTCTATAAACCTTGGAAAAATTATATCTAAAATTTTCTCGCCTTTTTTTACAAACCTTTTAGGTTGTTTAATATTAGTTGCAATGGGAATAGTTTTTTCTTTTCAAAGTTTAAGTAAAAATAAAAATGTTGTAAAACCTTTAAGCAAACAAAAAAAATATAACTTTTTTATAAAATGGCTTGGAATAACAATTCAAATAATTAAAGACCCAATTTCTTCTGATTTTGATAAATCAAATACTATAAGTTCAAAAGAAGCATTATATTTAGGAACTGCTCTTTCTCTTGATTCACTTTGTGTAGGTATTGGAAGTAGTATGTTAAATATCAGCTCATATTTATTTCCTTTACTTGTGGCATTTTTTCAACTACTATTTATTTCTTTTGGAAATTTTATAGGTAAAGAATTGAAAAATTCTTTTAAAATAAATGATAATGTATGGTCATTTATTTCTGGAATATTATTAATTTTAATCGGTTTACTTAAATTTTTGTAAAAAACTCTTGCATTGCTAAAAAAAATGTGCTATTATTTATAAGCACGTGATTTTTAAGTACTTCGGGGTGTAGCTCATTTGGTAGAGCGCGTGGTTTGGGACCATGAGGTAGCACGTTCGATTCGTGTCACCCCGACCAACAAGAAAGTCGTTGAAACTGTAAGGTTTCAACGACTTTTATCTTTTTCATAAGTATTTGTGCCAAAATTCCCCGTCCCTCTTGGCATAAAATTGTAATTTATATAACAAATAGGCGAACAAAAATATCTATCCTCCTATTTGTTTTTACTTAGGCAAATTAAAATATTAGCACCAACATACCAACTAATATACAAGCAGGTATTCCAAGTATCATTCCTATTAAACTTTGCTTTATATGAAACCAATAATTTTTATATTCTTTCATATCTTCTGTTCCTGGTATTCTTACTCTCTTTGAGTGGCAAAACCAGATGCAATCTAAAACAAAAGCATCATACCAATCTATGATTAGCCATATAATATAGGAATTTATAAATCCAGCCATAAAACTATTAGCTCCATTAAACCTATTGATAATAAATGCAAAAATAATTGCAAATACAATCAATGCTATCGTTTTTCTTATAATATCTTTTTTACTGTATGTTTTCTTCGTTGTAGGAATAATGTTTAGCTCCTCACATCTTTTTTTAATTTCAGGTGGATAATCGCCTATTGAAGCTAAAGGATTTTTTAATGTAAGAGAAACTATTATTATTGTGAATAAAACAATGCCTATAAAACTTTCTGTTAAAATAATCATTTTTGTACCTCTCTTTCGGATGAACATTTACCTAAGTTTCAAATAATTATATAAAGAATTATAGTACAAATTCATTCAATTATCAACTTGTAATTTGTCAATTACTCATATCTTTCTTCTGTTTGATAAATTCTATGTTATTTTTTTCTAAATCTTCAATAGTTATATCTCCATATTCTAAAGATGATTTTACAGTTTCTTGATAACCATTAGAATATATAACTATTACATATTTACTTTTTTCGCAAGGGAAATAATATATATATTCTTTATCTTCATAAAATTGTTCTAATGCAGTATTACATGTAATATTTTCTTCTTTTGTTTTATCTATTATCTTTAAGTGTGTAAAAGTTTGACTATTTTTATCTATATACTTATTTTCACTTATAAAAACAACTCCAATAATACAGATAATTGGTATTAAAATAATAATAATCTTTTTTATTAAATCTTTATAATCAATTTTATTTTTTTCTAAAAGGACTATGTTTCTTAAAAATTTGTTTATAGATGATATTCGCAATATTACAAACATAATTAATGAACCTAATACATTTAGAATCACATCATCAATATCACAGCAACCAGATATTGTAATAAATTGCAATAGTTCAATACCCACAACTATACAAATCATTGTTAGTAAAAAGTTTTTTAATTTCTTTTGTTTTTCAAATAATATTGGTAAGAAAAAGGCAAAAGGCATTAAAGCAACTGCATTTCCTAGAATATTATATATAAATATATATGGTGCAATATCTCCACTAATAAATTTTGTAATGTAACCAAAAATTGTTTTAAATGGAATTAAATTAAATGAGTTAGACATATAGTTTTTAAATAACTCACTATTCCAATTTAATATATTAAAATCTCCTCTAAAAAAATAATCATCAAATAAAGTAAGTGTTGATAACAATATAATATATAAAATAAACCATATACCTATATTTATTTTTAAAACTTTATTCTTATATTTTTCATCAATATATTTAGTTAAAGCTAATCCACCAAAATACATAATAAGACAACTTAATAGTAATAATACTATTCTTCCAGTTGGACTTAAATGTAATAATTCATTAAACTCTAAACTAAAATAATATATTAAAATAATTATAGCAATCAAATATAATACCATACTTGCCATTAAACTTATTTTTTTCTTCATATATCAACACTTCTTTCTCAACGATAATTTACTATTTGTACCTATTATATCATACTTCCTGCCAAAAGGGACGGGGAATTTTGACACAGTTTTATATTTTATTATATTCTCTTCTTATTTTTTCTCTATTTATTTTAATACTGCTAGAAATTGTTCTAAATGAAATATATATAACAAAAAAATGATATAAATATTAAAGTTTATATCATTTTTTTCTTTAACTAATTTGTCGAATTTTATATTCTCTTATAAAATTTTTTAATTTGTGCCAAAATTCCCCGTCCCTCTTGGCATAGAAATGTAAAATAAATTATGTTATAATTTTTTTATAAAACTGTAACAAAATTAATTTTCAATTGTCTTATAATAAAGGGGGAAAAGTTATGCAGGATATTGAAAAACTATATAATGAGTATTTTAGTACGGTATATAAATATTTGTTATATCTAACACATGATGCAAATTATTCTGAAGAACTTACCCAAGAAACCTTTTGCAAAGCAATAGAGAAAATAAATACTTTTAGAGGTCAATGTAAAATTTCGGTATGGCTTTGCAAAATCGCAAAAAATTTGCTCATCAATGACCAAAACAAAAGAAAAAGAATTGATAGTAATGAAAATCTAAACTGCTTAGAAGATGTTACAAAAATAGAAGACGCAGTTGTTCTTAAAGATGAAAAAATTAATTTATATAAAAAAATGCAAAGTCTTGAAAGTAATTCTAAAGAGGTTGTTCATTTAAGAATTACAGGAGAATTATCTTTCAAGGAGATAGGAGATATCTTAGGAAAAACTGAAACATGGGCGAGAGTAACATTTTATAGAGCAAAGAAAAAATTAGAGGAGGTTGATGAAAATGAATAAAAAAGAATGTAAAATTATTCAAGATTTACTACCAAATTATATTGAAAGCTTAACAACTAAAGAAACAAATGAGTTTATTGATAATCATTTGGTGGAATGTAAAGAATGTAAAAAGACATTAGATGCTATGAAAAAAAATACAGTTAATGAGCAAAAAAGTGCAAAGAAACAAATTGATTATTTAAAGAAATACAGAAGAAAGATGATTTATCTAAAAGTTTTAATTGCTTTTGTAGTTGTATTTGTTTTAATATTCTTTGGCGTAAGATTTTATCAATGGAAAATTATATCTAAAATATTTGACCATAATATAGACTATAATATTGGAAATAACTATAAATTAATTCAAAGAGATGGACGAACTGGTGCTATTACAGAAATGCTATATAAAGATGGTATTAGTTATTTGAAACTTAATGATAAAGGAGATTTCTGGGAAAATGAAAATACAAAATATATGATTATTGAAGACGAAAATAAATATTTAATACTTGATAAAAAATCTCCGCCTCTAGGACTTGACTCAAGAATTAGTTTAGGGACTTATGGATTATTTAATACTGAAAAAAAGAGTGATTTATTGAAGTTAATATTAACTAAGGGAATAGATATCCATGAAGAAGAATACGGGGATTATCAATGCTATGTAATAAATTTTGAAGGTGAAAAAATATGGGTAGATAAAGAAACGATGTTTATTATTAGAAATGATTATGCAGGTCAAACAACAGAATATAAAGTTGAAACTAATATTGTAATGGAGAATGATGTAAAATTACCTAATTTAGAAAATTATACAAAAATTAATTAAATAGTATTAAGAGGGTTCAGATTAACTGAATCCTTTTTCATAGAAAGAGGCACACCTATTAAGATGCCAAAAGGGACGGGGAATTTTGGCACAGTTTTATATTTTATTATATTCTCTTCTTATTTTTTCTCTATTTATTTTAATACTGCTAGAAATTGTTCTAAATGAAATATATATAACAAAAAAATGATATAAATATTAAAGTTTATATCATTTTTTTCTTTAACTAATTTGTCGAATTTTATATTCTCTTAAAAATTTTTAATTTGTGCCAAAATTCCCCGTCCTCTTTGGCATGGTTCAACTTTCTACATTTTTTCTATTTTCTAATTTTTTATTATATAAATGTTTCCAAATTGAAGTATAAACATGTATATTGTCATAGTTCATATTATACAAATTTTTAATTTCTTCAGGAACATAATTATCAATATACCATTTTCTCCATTCTTCTTCTGATTGAACATTCATATCTTTATTCCATATTTCTTTTACATTATGCTTCGTATCTTCTATATAAATTCTTTCAATATGATCATTTATCTCAAAGCTGATATCTATTCCACTACTATCAAACTCTATACCTTTAGGTAATTCTTGTGCTGCTATCTTATAATATATTTCTTTTTCTTCTTCACCTAACGTATATCCCCCAGTTAAACACATGTATTTATATTCATCAGAATATAAGTATACTTCTAAAATTTTGCATTTTTCTGTAGTAGTTTCAATATCTCCTTCATATTTCTTATCTCTTATATACATATATTCAACATTAAGCTTATTTACATCTATATATAACTGCCTATCTAATAAAATGTTTTTATTAAGAATGTTTACTATAAAAACTATTCCTAAAACAACTATTGTTAGTATAATTGATAAAATTATAAGCAGTCTTCTTTTTTTCTTATATCCTTTCAAATATTCAATTTGCTCTACTTGATTATTTAAAGACGTGGTATCTATATCATTATTCATATTTTTTAATACCATTCTACAATTTTCACATTTTTGCAAATGCTCTTCTATCAAATCATTAGTCGCTTTGCTTGATATCTTATCATTATAGCTTGGTAATAAGTCTTGTATAATATCACAATCTATTAATTTCATATAATCTCCTCCATACTTAATTTTTGTTTTCCTCTAAAGAATGTAACTCTTGCCCAATTTTCGCTTTTACTTAGTATTTTTCCAATTTCTTTAAATGTTAAATCCCCAGTAAGCCTTAGATACATTACTTCCCTCGTGTTTGCATCTAACTGTTGAAGGGCCTCATATAACTTTAATTTATCATTTTTTTTAATGTATTCATCTTCTATTTTTTTGTTATCTGCAAGTTCTAATTCATAAATAGGTACCATATTTACTGAATTATTTTTCTTTGTTATTTTATAAAGTATTTTTTTCGCAATTGAACAAAGCCATACAGAAATTTCGCAATCTCCTCTAAAATTATTTATCTGATTTATTGCTACAACAAATGTCTCTTGCATAATTTCTTCAGATAAATCTTTATTTCCTGTAATAGAAAAGATATAGTTTTTTATTAAATTAGCATATTTTTTATAAATTTCATCCATACTTTCCATTATCTTTACCCTTCTATAAATATAGTGTTAAAATTCATAAAATTCGTTACAATATTTATAAAAAAATATACAAATTATTATTTACAGTGTTATTCCATATTTATGAAAATATTGTAATTCTCTCTAATTGATTCACGTAATTATAAAAAAGTTTAAGCCAGTCATTTGACTGGCTCATTTCCCCAATTAAGTTTTTCTCAAACTACTTGATAAATACTTCCCGAAAACGTTTCGAATGTCTCATCATCCAAAAAGCGAATTATTTTTCCGGTTCTAAATTTGTCTGTTGTTGCTCTAACATTGTGCCCTAGTGCAACAGCGCGCCTTGCTTCTTCAAGATTTAATATCGCTCCTGTAGAATTGTCAAAAAAATGAAGAAAGAATCTTTCCGCCTTTCTTTTATTGTCATCCATACCTTCAGCTTCAAATATTCCGACTTCAGTATCTACAATGTATTTTCCATTAAATTCAAAAACTTCTGTTACGCCATTATATTCCTCAGTACTTTCTTTGTCCTTTGAAAAAATAACCCGTACATCTTTTTTGTTTTTTATTGCCCGATTTACTTTGATAATATCGATTGTGTGTTCTTTATTATCGATAATAAATTTTTTTATGTAGTACGACATAAAAGTAGCACTCCTTTAATTATTAATCGATGAATGGGTAAAAAGTTCATCTACTTGTATTTTACAATGTTATGTAACCTCTGTCAAGTTTTATTATATTCCTTTTTCACTTTATCCACAATTTACCCTTTTGTATCTCCTGCAATCCACTTTTCCACTTAAATATGTTGACAATTTTTCACCATTTATTAAATTTTCTTTTTGCATTTTAGTAAGGTTTTTTATTTGATATTCTAATTTACATGCTAATGACTTATCTTTACTCTTCCACGCTATTTCTAATTTAACTGCATTGTGTGATTTTGTATACTTTGCTCCGTTTTTGCTTTTTAATAAATGTTCATTTATTCTTTTTTCTAAATTATTTGTCATTCCTGTATATATTGAATTATCCAAACATCTTAACATATATGTATAATACATTTTTTCTCCTATACTTTTATTTTAAAAAAATTATATAGCTTTTTTATTTTTAAGCAAGTCTTTTTTATTTATAACTCAAAAATGACTAGCTTAATTGCTAGTCATAATATTTAAATCTTCTATTATGTACTCTGCTGTATCTGGCATTACAAATTTTTCTGTTAGGAATTCTAATACTTTATTTATTTTTTCTTTACTATCTGTTATATTTTCTATTCGTGTTGATTCTGGTTCGTAGTTTTTCATTTGTTTTACTATTTCTATTCCATATTTTTCTTCTAATATTTGATAATACTTAATTGTTCCAGTAGTATGTTCATTTTTCATAACTGTACTGGCATAAAGCTTTTTCATTTCTATCCTCCTTTTCCTTTGTATTGTCTTTTATTATATATTTGTTATTCCAAAATTACAAGAACTTTCGTGTACCAGCTTTCGACAATTATTGCACAATACATTTTATTGATATCCTTTTGCTTTCAGTGAGTATTCTATTTCATTTATTCTTTCCATTATTGATACAAACAGCGGCTTAAATACTATATTCATATTTTTTACTATATTTATTGTATTTACTTTAAATCCTTTTACAAGTAAAACATATTTTATTCTTTCTAGCTCTTCTCTCAATATTGGAATAAAGCTGATTGCTATTGTAATTAATACTCCTAAATCCTTTGGATTTACTCCTAGTAGTTTTAATGGATATGCTAAGTCCTCTATAACTGTGGCAAATTCCATATATGAAAGCATTTTTGAAAATATGTGTGTCATAACACACACCAAAATTAATTTAATTCCAATTGTTATAGCATAATTTATATTAACAACAAAAGCATTTATTATTGCTGTTATTAGTACAAATATGGATATTTTCATTAGATTATCTATTAAACTCTTTAAATTAATTTTGTACGCAATTATTAAAGTAACATCTATTGCCAAAGCTACAATTAATGCTATATTGCTTTTTACAAAAAATATTAAAATTACATATGTTAAAAAAAATATAAATTTAATTATATTAATTATGTGTTTTAATTTCATTTTTTTGCTACCTCTATTATTTTGTTAGTTAATTCTTCTTTTGTCCATTCTTCTAATTTTATTTCTATTCCATTTTTTTTAAACTCGTATAACATTTTAGCAAGACTTGGTATTTTTATTTCGTGTTCTTCCAAGAATTCTATATTTTCTAATATTTCCTCTTTATTAAATTCTTTTATAATTTCTCCTTTTTCTAAAACTACTACTCTGTCTGCGATTAGAATTTCATCCATTGCATTTGTTACATAAATTATTGTATATCCTTGTTTTTTTAATGTTTTTACTATTTCGTAAACATCTTCTTTCCCTTCTGAATCTAGCATTGTAGTAGGCTCATCAAAAATTATATATTTGGGATTTACTGCTAAAACTCCTGCAATAGTAACTCTTTGCTTTTGTCCCAAAGATAGTTCATAGGTAGGGCTTTTTAAGTATTTGTCCATTCTTAATTTTTCTAATGATGTTTTTATTCTAATTTCTTCATTATCCAATTCTAGATTTTTTAAAGCAAATGCAATATCATCATATACGTTGTTAAATATTATTTGATTTTCTGGATTTTGAAATACCATTCCTATTTTTTTTCTTAAATTATAGAATTCTTTTTTGTTTGCTGTATTTATATTATCAACAGTTATTCTGCCAGACTTTGGCTTTAACAAACCTGCTATTAATTTAGACAATGTTGATTTTCCGTGAGCCATTTTTGCCGATTACTGCCACGAACTCGCCTTTTTGTATTTCTAAATTGATATTTTTTAATACTTCTTTACCATTTTTATATTTAAAATTAACCTCTTCTAGTTTAATCATTTTTTAATACCTCACATACAGTTTTATACACATAAAAGCTTCCAACTATTAAAATTACTCTATCACTATATGCCTTTTTACAAATATTAATTGCATCTTTCAATTCATATTTATACATATTTATATCATTTAAGTATTTCTTTGCTTCTTTATATAGCTTTTCTTTTGATACATATCTTTTTTTGTCATTTCCACTTGTAAATATAAATATTGAATCTTTTTCTTTACATATATTCTTGATTATTGTTTTATAATCTTTTGTTTTTAAAAGTGAAATAATATATACTTTTTTACTATGTGAAAAGTATTGTTCAACATTTTGTCTTAAATTGTTTATAGCATTTTCATTGTGTCCTCCATCAAATATAATTACCGGATTTTGATTTAAAGTTTCAAGTCTTGCTTTATGTACAACAGTTTTTAGTCCATTGTAAATAGCCTCTTTAGAGATTTTGTATCCCTTGTTTTTCAAAATATCAATACATTCTAATACCTCTGCTGCATTGTTTATTTGAGCTTTTCCTTTTAAATTAATTTCAACATTTTTATATTCTCTATAATCAAATTTTTGTAAATCTAAAGTATACGAGTAATTTTGTATTTCATCTGAATTTACCAAATGCAATGTTGCATTTTTTTCTTTGCAAGTGTTTTCTATAATACTGTTTACGCATTCTTCTTGCTTAGCAAATACTGTATCTGAATTTTCTTTTATTATTCCTGCTTTATGTGTTGCAATTTCTTCTATTGTGCTTCCCAATATATCTACATGGTCATATCCAATGTTTCCTATAATAGAAACCATTGAATCCACAATATTTGTACAATCAGTTGTTCCTCCAAGACCTGTTTCTAGTATTGCAATATCACAATTGTTTTTTGCAAAGTATATTAAACTAAGTGATGTAATTGCTTCAAACCATTTTACTGGAACTTTATGTGTTTTATTATAATTAGTTATTTCTTTTGATAGTGGAATTAAAATTTCTTCTACTTCTTCATCTGTAATTTCTTTGTTATTTATATATATTCCATCATTAAATCTTATTAAATGTGGAGATATGAATTTTCCTACTTTATATTCTGTGTTTTCAAGAACACTTGCTAACATTTCGCATATACTGCCTTTTCCATTTGTTCCTGCTACATGAATTATTTTTAATTTTTTTTGTGGATTATCAAACTTTTCCATTAGATATTCCATAGCATCTAAATTAGGATCTTTTGTAAATTTGCTAAATGTATTTAAATATTCATCTATATTCATTGTTTCTTCTTCATAAATATATTTTTTTGCAAATGGTCTTAATGCTTTTTCTAATAAATAAATTGTTATTACTTGTATTGGTAGCATAATTGCTTGTGTTGTTATTCTTGTTAAGATTACTGCTATGTATGCTTTTCCATACATAATGTTTAAAAATGCAGATTCTATAACAACTTTTACTCCTATTTGCACAATTAAACTACTTAATATTAATTTAAAAATAAATGTTTTGTCTTTTATTTCTTTATTTGGATTTTTGTATAAGAATATTCCATATATAAATCCCATTAACCCGGCTGTTATAGTAAAACCTGGGAAATATGCACCAAATGGAAAAATAAGTGCTCCTATTAAATCTCCTAATGCTGCTACAGCCAAACTATATTTAGGTCCTAAATACACACCACATAGCATCATTGGAATAAAACTAAAACTTATTACTAGAAATGAAGTTTTAATAGATAAAAATCTTGATAGAACTAGCAGTATACTTAAAAACATTGCTGCTAATATCAGTTTTTTTGTTTTTGTAATTGTAAATTTGCTCATAAAAAAAGCCCCCTTTTAATTTTGGAGCTTCCACGTTAAATAAAGACTACTCTTTGTTTAATAGCGGAATGCGAAAATAAATCAGCAAAGCTAAAAGCTTTTTCGTTTACTAACAACTTCCCGTTTAGTAACACTTAACTATTTATTCTCTACTCTATTCTTGTCTTATTTTATCAAATTTTGTAGTATATTTCAATATCTTTTTCTCACTTCATTAAATTAACCAATCTGCTTGTTCCCAATCTATCTGCGCCAAATTCTATAAATTTTTCTGCGTCTTCAAAAGACTTTATTCCTCCTGCTGCTTTTATTTTTACATTTGTTCCTTCTAATTCTCTTTTAAATAATTGTATATCTTCAAATGTTGCACCACCTGTTGAAAATCCAGTTGAAGTTTTTATATAGTCTGCTCCAGCATTTTTTACAATTTCGCACATTATTGTTTTCTCTTCATCAGTTAATAAACAAGTTTCTATTATTACTTTTAAAACTTTTTCACCACATACATTTTTTATAGCTTTTATTTCTTTTTCTATATCTACATATTTTTTATCTTTTAGCCATCCTAGGTTTATAACCATATCAATTTCGTCTGCGCCTTCTTCTATTGCATTCAATGTTTCATAAACCTTTACATTTGTTGTGTTGTACCCATTAGGAAATCCTATAACTGTACATACTTTTAATTTATCACCAACATATTTTTTTGCATCTTTTACATAGCTTGGTGGAATACAAACTGATGCAACATTATATTTTATTCCATCATCACATATATTTTTTATTTGCTCCCATGTTGCAGTTTGAGCAAGTACTGTATGATCTACTTTTTTTAATATTTCATTCTTATTCATAACTTTCCTCCTTAGCACTGCTTTTATTGTAGCATAAAATAAAAAGAAAACAAAACTTATTATAAATTTTGTTTTCTTTAAATAAATTGTCATGTTTTAGAATTCAAAATAGGCAACATTTGCTTTGTGTTTTTTTGCAAGATTTTTCAAAAAATCCGGTGCATTATTGTCCATTCCTTCTTTGCCTCTACACTTTCCAGAGTAGTAAAATATACCCGAAAAATCAACTTTTTCTTTTTTGGTTTCAGGGCAATTTTGTAATATTCCTGCAAAATATAGTTCGTCTTCTTCTACAAAATATACTCTTGGATTTTCAAGAAAATCTTTTCTAAGTAAAACTATACCTTTAGTATTTTTTGGAACATATGACACCCCACATTTACATATAAAGTCATCATATCTTTGGAGTTGTGCAACATATTGGAATGTCAAGACCTTATTTCCATCTTTAGTCTCTTTGATTTCAATACATTTCATATAATATCTATTAGGTATATCTTTCCACAAAATGCTATTTTCAATTTTATTCATTGCTATTCCTCTTTTCTAAATTAAGATTGTTGATAGTTCATTGTTGCTTTGTATTTGACATGACAAACAAATACACCAAAAGAGTTTCATAAATGAACATATTTTTATTTTATCATAATTTTACATAATGTTCAACTTGTCTGTTTATTAAAATCCTATCATAATTTTTATTAATTAATAATATTATATTTTAGGTGATTATATGGAAACATTAAGTTTAGGTTCAACTGGTCCTATGGTGGAATTACTTCAAAGTACTTTGATGAAATTAGGATTTTATTCTGGAAATATAGATGGTAATTTTGGCCTTTTAACACAAGTTGCTGTTAAAAGATTTCAAAGAAATTTTGGATTAACTCCAGATGGGGTTGTTGGCTCTTCTACTTGGGATGCATTATTTCCATATATAAATGGCAGAACGTCATATACTATAAAACAGGGTGATACTTTGTATGGTATTGCAAATAATTTTTCTACAACTGTAAATAGAATTGTTGTTGCAAATCCCGGTATTTCGTCAAACAATTTGCGAATAGGTCAACAAATTACAGTTCCTTTTGGAAATATTGTTCCTACAAATATCAGTTATAGTGCAAATATATTGCAACTTAATATTAATGCGCTTTCTAGCATATACCCATTTTTAGAGATAGGCTCAATTGGTTCTAGTGTTCTTAATAATTCTATTCCATACATAAGGCTTGGAACCGGTGATACAGAGGTTTTTTATAGTGCTTCTATACATGCAAACGAGTGGATTACTTCTCCTTTGCTTATGAAATTTGTAGAAAATTTTTGTTTAGCTTTAGTTAATAATTCAACTTTGTTTGGTTATAACATTAGAAATATTTTTAACAATACTTCTATATATGTTGTTCCTATGTGTAATCCAGATGGTGTAAACCTAGTTACTAGCCAAACAAAACCTAATTCAAGTATATATAATAGTGCTAAAGCTATTGCAAATAAATATCCTTCTATTCCATTCCCTAGTGGCTGGAAAGCTAACATTCGTGGAATTGACTTAAATTTACAATTTCCTGCTGGTTGGGAAGAAGCCAGAAGAATTAAATTTGCACAAGGTTTTACTTCTCCTGCCCCACGAGATTATGTAGGTTCTGAACCATTAGTAGCACCAGAAGCTATTGCTATATATAATTTTACTAGACTTCATAACTTTAGATTAATACTTGCTTATCATACTCAAGGCAAAGAAATTTATTGGCAATTCCAAAATTATGCTACTCAAGAGGCTATGCAAATTGGTGAAATTTTTGCCCAAGTTAGTGGTTATGCTCTAAGTGAAGTTCCTTACAACTCTAGCTTTGCCGGATACAAAGACTGGTTCTTACAAGAGTATAGAAGACCCGGATATACAATAGAAGCAGGTCTTGGTGAAAACCCGCTTCCTATTAGTCAATTTAATGAAATTTATAATGATAATATTGGAATATTAGTTTTAGGAGCAGTTTTATAACTGCTCCTGATTATACTTTTCTAAATCCTCGTTGCTTGGTACTTCAATTGATTCTCCATTCTAAAATTTATTTTTTACCTAATTTTATTTTTATGTTATATGTCTTTTTATTTCTTAAAACGCTTAAGTTTACTTCATCTCCAGCCTTTTTTGAATAAATATATTTTCTAAGTTCACTCATTTTGTTTATATCTATGTTATCTATTTTTGTTATTATATCTCCCACTTTTAAGCTTGATATATTTGCTGGTCCATCTTTATTTATTTGAGCTACATATATTCCGGAATTAAATTCTATGCCTGTTTCTAGATAAGGTACAACATTTTTGTCATAAGCAAATATACCTAAATATGCCTCTTCAAAATTTCCGTTTGTAACAAAACTTTCTATAATAGGTTTTACAATGTTGATTGGAACAGCAAATCCTATTCCTTCTGCCTCATTTATTTTTACCGTATTTATTCCAATAACCTCTCCATTTGTATTTATTAATGGTCCTCCACTATTTCCTGGGTTAATTGTTGCATCTGTTTGAAGCAAATCCTCCATATATGACTCATTATTTTCTTCTTCTATTTTTATTGTTCTATTTACTCCGCTTATAATCCCAGAAGTAACAGTTCTTTGAAACTCTACACCAATTGGATTTCCTATTGCGAATGTAGTTTGCCCCAATTTTACATTATCTGAATCTCCTAAATTTAAATACTGCAATCCTGTTGCATTTATTTTTACAATTGCTAAATCCAGGTCACTATCAGCCCATACCACACTTCCGTTATAACTTTTCCCATTTTCTAATGTTATATAACAATTGCTATATTTATTACCTGCTACATGCCAATTTGTAAGAACATATCCATTTTCTGAAACTATCATTCCTGTTCCTAGCCCTAAATCAGAAGCACTATTATTTAAAAATATTGAATTTCCCTTATTTTTTATTTTAGAAATTCCAACTACGCTTTTTGTAACACTTTCTAATACTTCTGTTATATCTTGTTCTTCTTTTTTTGTTTCATTTTGCGAAAGCCTAACTGCAACATTATTATTTTCATCAGTTGAATACACATCTATATCTGTATACATGCTGTATATAAATACACTACTTGCCGCAACTACTATTACTAAAAAAATCAAACTAATTATCTTCTTAAATTTACTCTCTCTTTTCCTGTATTCATACATCTTTATCCCTCCTTTACAATATTCCTACATTATATTTTTTCCTTTTTTTACTATTTTAATCATATATTTAACTGTCTTTTTTTGTCGATTGTTGCTGTAATTTGACAAGTTTGTGTCAAAATATTTACATTATTTTGTGTTTTATGTTACAATTTAGTGTAGTAGTTGATTTATAACGATTTTAACGATATATATTAGTTATAAAATATAATAAAAGGTGATATTATGGAGAGCAAAGTATACAATTTAACAAACCCACAAAAATCAATTTGGTTCACAGAACAATTTTACAAAGGAACACCTATTGAGAATATCACAGGATGTGTAATTGTATTAGAAAAATTAAATCTTAAAGCTTTACAAAAAGCTATTAATTTATTTGTTAAAAGCAATGACAGTTTTAGGTTGAAATTTACAGTAAAGGATGATAAACCTTTACAATATTTATCTTCTTTTTCTGAATTTGAAATTGAAAATGTTATGGTAAATACAGGTGAAGATATAAAAGATATAGAAAATAAAATGTCTAATACTCCTTTCGAAGTTTTAGATAATTTACTATTTTCATTTAAAACATTTACATTTCCAGATGGTCATGGTGGTTTTGTTATAACAGCTCACCATTTAATTTCTGATGCATGGACAGCGGGTCTTGTAGTTAATGAGATTATGGATTATTATGAAAAAATAATAAATTCACAAATTATAGATAATAAAAATCCTTCTTACTTAGATTACATTACTTCTGAGCAAGAATATTTAAATAGTGAAAAATTCAATAAGGATAAGGAATTTTGGAATGAAATTTTTAAAACAGTTCCAGAAGTTGCAACAATTCCTTCTATTAATGTTGAAAATTCTAATTCTTCTTTGTCTTGTAAGGCAAAAAGAAAGCAATTTGTTATACCAAAAGAAACAATGAATTTAATTAATGAATTCTGTAAGCAAAACAAAGCTTCAGCTTTTAATTTCTTTATGGCTGTTCTTGCTATATATTTATCAAGAGTATCATCTTTAGATGATTTTACTATTGGTACACCTATATTAAATAGGGGAAACTTTAAAGAAAAACAAACAACAGGTATGTATATTAGTACTATTCCTTTTAGAATTTCTATCAATCATAAAATTCCATTTGCTGAATTTTTATCTAATATATCAGCAGATTTTTCAAAGATTTTTAGACATCAAAAATATCCATATCAATATCTTTTAGAAGATTTAAGGAAAAAGGATAGTAGTATTCCTAATTTATATAATATATTACTTTCTTATCAAAATGTAAGAAGTAACAAACAAACTTCTGATATAAATTATGAATCTAGCTGGGTTGGAAATAATTTTATTTCTGATGATATTGATATCCACCTTTATGATATGAATGATACTGGTGATATAAACATTGCATATGATTATTTAATAAGCAAATATTCTATTGATGATATTTGTTCTATTCATGCTAGATTTTTATATATTATAAACCAAGTTTTAGAAAATAATGATATCACATTAAATGAAATTGAAATTGTAACTCCTGATGAAAAGAAAAAAATATTATATGATTTTAATAATACTTCTGCAGATTATCCACGTGATAAAACAATTACTCAATTATTTGAAGAACAAGTTGAAAAAACTCCTGATAATATTGCTGTTGTTTTTGAAGATCAAAAATTAACATATAGAGAACTAAATCAAAGAGCTAATAGTTTAGCTAGTTATTTAAGAAGCCAAAAAATTGGAAGAAATGATATTGTAGGAATTATGGTTAATCGTTCTTTAGAAATGATTATATCTATTCTTGCTGTTTTAAAATCTGGTGCTTGCTATATTCCAATAGATCCAGAATATCCTCAGGATAGAATAGAGTACATGTTAAACAACAGTAATACAAAATTGCTATTAACCTTTAAAAGATTGGAAAACAAAGTAACTTTTGATAACAAATTATTTGTTGAGCTTGATAATGAATTATATAATTCTAATAAAGATAATTTAATAAATATAAATGAACCAGATGATTTAGCATATATTATATATACTTCTGGCTCTACAGGAAAGCCTAAGGGAGTAATGCTAATTCACAAATCATTGTCTAACCTTACTAATTACTGTAATAATTATGTACAATATTTAAGAAAAAATGTTTATAGGACAATTGTGTCTGTTACAACAGTAAGTTTTGATATATTTATTTTCGAAACATTAGTATCACTGCAAAAAGGATTAAGATTAGTAATTGCAAATGAACAAGAACAAACCATTCCTAGATTATTGAATAACTTAATTGAAAAGAACAATATAGAAATAATTCAAACTACACCTTCTAGAATGCAATTGCTAGTTAATAATATTGATGATATTCCATCTCTTTCAAATTTGAAATTTATAACTCTTGCTGGAGAGCAACTGCCTATTTCTTTAGTAAATGAATTAAAAGAATTATGCTCTCCAGTTATATACAATGGATATGGACCTAGCGAAACTACTGTATTTTCCACTTTAACAGATGTAACAAATCATAGTTATATTACAATAGGCCATCCCCTAGATAACACTCAGATTTACATTTTAGGCTCTGAACTAAATATTTGCCCTATAAATGTCCCTGGGGAAATATATATATCAGGTGATGGTGTTGGACATGGTTATATAAATAATGAGAATTTAACAAGAAAAAGTTATTTGCCAAATAAGTTTTCTAGTGAAAACAAAATACTTTACAGGACTGGCGACTTAGGATGTTTTCAACCTAACGGTGAAATTGTATGTCTTGGAAGATGCGATAATCAAGTAAAAATAAGAGGTCTTAGAATTGAACTAGGCGAAATAGAAAATGAAATAATTAATTTTGGAAATATAACTAATTGTATTGTAGTGAAAAAGATTTCTGAAGATGGACATGAATTTTTATGTTCGTATTTTACATCTACTGCTGAAATTGATTTGTCTAATCTTAGAAATACTTTACAAAAGAAATTACCGAAATATATGGTACCTCAATATTTTATTAAATTGGAAAAATTTCCTTACACCCCTAATGGAAAAATTGACAGAAAAAGTTTGCCAGAACCAATTGTAGAAACTAGATGTAAAAATATAATTTCACCTAGAAATAATACTGATAAAATATTAGTGAAAATATTAGAAAGTTTATTAACAATTAAAAATATTAGCATATCTGATTCCTTCTTTGAGTTAGGTGGAGATTCTTTAACAGCTATAAATTTATGTGCAAAAATTTATAGTGAACTTAATGTACAAATTTTTGTTAAAGATGTATTGGAAAATCCTATTATTAAAGATTTATCTGATGTTATCTCCTCTAAGGACTTACATAACAAGAACTGTCCTTTAAAGAAAGCAGAAATCAAAGATATCTATCAGGCTTCTTTTGCACAAAAAAGAATCTTTTACTCAACACAAGCTATCTCTGGTGGAAACAATGTTGTATATAATGTCTCAGGTGGATTATTAATAGATTCTGTTTTAGATGTTAATAAAATTGTTTACTGTATTAATAAAATAGTTAATAACCAAAGCTCTTTTAGAACTCAATTTGAAATTGTTGATGGTGAGTTATATCAAAGAATTATTAATCATGCCCAAATCAAAATTGATTGCTATAATGGTCAAGAAAAAGATTTGCAGTCTATTCTTGATAAATTTCCTAAACCTTTTGATTTAACAACTGCACCTTTACTTAGAGCCTCTGTATACGTTCTTGATAATAAAAAGACTCTACTTTTACTAGATACTCACCATATAATTATGGATGGTGCTTCTTTGAATATATTAATACAGGATTTTTGTACATTATATAGTAATAATAATATTGATAAATTAAAATTCGAATATATAGATTATTCAGAATGGGAAAAATCTTTTGTTGAAAGTGATGAAATAAAAAAATATGATGAATACTGGGCAAGCACATTTGCTAATTCTCAAATTTCTTCACTAAACTTGCCTTATGATTTTCCTGCAAATTCAAAATCTTACGAAGGTGACAAAATATCTTATAACATGCCAAAAGAAACTTTTGCAAAAATAGAAGAACTTGCAAAAAAACATGACGTTTCTGCATATACAGTGTTCCTTTCTGCTTTATATATTCTATTATATAAATATACCGGCCAAACTAATCTAATTGTTGGTAGTCCATTAGAAGGAAGAAATTATGAGGAATTTAATAATATTATTGGTATGTTTGTAAATAATATTGTATTAAAAAATGATATTCTACCTGAAAATTCAGTTGACAGTTTATTAAACAGCACACAGAACATAGTAACAAATGCAATATCAAATCAGCCATATCCTTATGAGCTTATACTTAAAAAATTAAATTTAGATAAGAACACTTCTTTACTTGATGTAGTATTAACTTATCAAAATACAAAAAAATCAAAATATAATATAGAAAATGCTGATTTAGAATTATTGTATTCAAACACAAAAACTGCTAAATTTAATATTTGGTTAGAAATCATTCCAGATTTAGCTAGATTTAATTTAGAATATAACTCTAGTCTGTTTAAAAAAGAAACAATTAATAGTTTCTTAGAACATTATATATTTATATTAAATCAATTAATTTCTAATACAACTATAAGTATTGACGATATTGAAATTATAACTCCAAAGGAAAAAGCGTTACTAAAACAATTTAATAATACTGATGGACCTATTAATGATGATACAGTTGTTTCTATATTTGAGGAACAAGTAAAAATGCATCCAGACAATATTGCAATTATATGTAATGACAAAACTTTAACTTATGATGAATTAAATAAAAGGGCAAACAGCTTAGCTCACCTATTAATAGAAAAAGGCATTGGAGCAAATGATATTGTTTGTGTAATGACAAATCGTTCTTTTGAAACAATTGTATGTATGATGGCTATTTTAAAGGCTGGTGCTGCATTCTTTAATGTTGACCCTAATTACCCTATTGAGAGAACAAAATATTATTTAGAAGATAGTAAAACAAAATATGTACTTACACAAACAGAATTAAAAGATAGAGTATCATCTATTGAAAATTGTATAGAAATTGATTTAAGCATAGAAGATATTTATAATAAAAACTTTGAGAATCCAAATGTTAAAATAAATCGCGGGGATTTATCTTATCTTATTTATACATCTGGTTCTACTGGAAAGCCTAAAGGTGCAATGTTAAACCAAGTAGGCTTTGCTAACATGGTTAAAGCCATGACTCTTGTTTTAGACTATTTAAAAGAGGGTAATAAGCATTGTATAGCCTCTGTAACTTCTACACCTTTTGATATCTTTGTTTATGAAATTATAGTTTCATTAACTCATGGATTAAAAATAGCTATGGCTAATAATGCAGAACATAGAAATCCAAAGCTTTTAGACGAATTAATTAGAAAATGTCATGTAGATGTTATGACTGTTACTCCAAGCTTAATGAAAATCAACTATGACAATAGAGAGCCAGATACTGCATTAGCTCAAGTAAAAAATATGGTTTTTGGTGGAGAACCTCTTCCAGAAAAATTTGTTGAAGACTTAAGAGCTTTAGCAGACGATATAACAATTTACAATATATATGGTCCTAGTGAAATAACTATACTTTGTAATGTTCAAAATTTAAATGGAGAAAAAGAAATTACTATTGGTCCTCCAATAATGAATACTCAAATTCACATATTAGATAAAAACATGAAACCTTTACCAATTGGTGTTGTTGGTGAAATATATATTTCTGGAATTCAAGTAGGTTATGGATACATAGGTAAACCAGAATTAACAGCAGAAAAATTCTTAGATAATCCTTTTGGCGAAGGAAAGATGTATAAATCTGGAGATATTGGTAGATGGACATTTGATGGAAAAGTTCAATGTTTAGGAAGAATTGATAATCAAATTAAATTAAGAGGATTAAGAATTGAGCTTGGGGAAATTGAAAATGTAATGCTAAATGTTCCAAACGTTTCTTCTGCAGTAGTAAATAAAATTGAAATAGATGGAAAAGAGGCCTTATGTGGTTACTATACTTGTGACAAAGATGTTTCAGAGGATATTGTAAAAGATGCTTTAAGAAAAGCACTTCCAGCATATATGGTGCCTACATACATTGTAAAATTGGAGCAAATGCCTTATACAATAAATAGAAAGATTGATAGAAAGGCCCTTCCTTTGCCTGAGCTAAACAAACCAGTTGCAAATAATAAAATAAATATTGAAGAGCTAAATTCTGTTGAAGAAAAGCTTCTTCAAATTTGGAAAAACATATTAAAAATTGATGACATAGATATTAATGATAATTTCTTTGACATTGGCGGAGATTCAGTTGCAGCAATTAGTATGCAAATAGAAGCAGTTAAATATGGTTTGGAATTTGAGTATGGTGATATATTTGCTTTTCCAACTATAAAGCAGTTGTCTGCTAATTTAAAAACTCCTGATGAAATATTTATAAAAAATTATGACTATAGTAAAGTTAATTCTGTTTTAGCAAGAAATACTATGGATAATTTAAATACAATTAAAAAAATCAAATTTAATAATATGTTATTAATTGGTTCAACAGGTTATTTAGGCGCACATGTCTTAGATGCATTTTTACAATCTAATAAAGGTATTGCATATTGTTTGGTAAGAGAAAAAGATGGTTTAGATATAAAAGAGCGTTTAAGAGGAGTTTTAAATTTCTACTTTGGAAATAAATATAATGAATTATTTAATAATAGAATAAAAGTAGTTTGTGGAGATATTGTAAAGGAGAATTTAGGATTATCCGAAAAAGATTATTCTGAATTAAAGAATAATATTGACATAGTTATAAACTCTGGTGCACTAGTTAAACACTTTGGTATAAAGAAAAAATTTGAAGAAATAAATGTAAAAGGAACTCAAAGTGTTATTGATTTTTGTTTAAACACAAAAAAAAGATTATTGCATGTTTCAACAATAAGTGTATCTGGAAATGGTGAAAAAGAAGAAACTGTTATAGAAACTCCTGAAAATATAAATGATAAAAAAATATTCAAAGAGTCTGACATATATGTTGGCCAAAATATTAAAGGAGTATACTCTACAACAAAATTCAGAGCAGAACTTTTAGTATTAGAAGCAATTAGTTCTAAAGGACTAGATGCCCAAATTTTACGTTTAGGAAATATAACAAATAGGTATTCTGATGGTGTGTTCCAAATGAATACAGATGAAAATGCTTTTGCAAAACGTATTAAATCGTTTATAGAGATTGGTGCTTTCCCTAATTATTTATTACCTCACTCTATTGAATTAACACCTGTTGATTTAGCGGCAGAAGCAATAGTTAAAGTAGCTAATTATACAAGCCATTGCAATGTTTTGCACATTTATGACAATAACCTATTGCCTATTAAATTGTTCATTGAAACTCTTAGTGAATTAGGTATTAATCTATTGCCTGTTCCAGAAAAAATGATGACAGATATTATTACTGGGATTTTAGCTGATAATAATAGGAAAGATATTTTATCTGGTATAATATATGACTTGAATGAAAATAAGCAATTAGTTTACACATCAAGAATTAGACTAAATAGTAATTTTACAGAAGGCTTCTTAGAAAAGATAGGCTTCAATTGGAAAAACATTGACAAAGAATATATAATAAAATATATATGTTACTTGAAAAAAATAAATTTTATATAGATATGGAGAAAATAAATGGAAAATTTAAATATTCAGTTTTACTTATTATTAATATCAGTGGCAACAATGTTATGCTTTAGTGCATATTTGTTGCGTCAAAAAGATCATAAACAGCTTAGTCGCTTTTTTATACTCGACTTAACTTGTACATTAATTATCTCAATAGGTGTATTACTTCAAGTAATATTTACTAATTTGTTTAATATAAATCCTTTTATATTTGAAAAATTTATTTACATAGGAACATGCTTTTTCCCTGTGTGTTTCTTGCTAACTAGTTCCATATTTATAAATACTAAACTTGTATTAACTACAAAGCACAAATTACTATTTGTAATACCACTAATCTCCTTACTCATTTTGTGGACAAATGACTATCATCACTTATTTTACAAGTTCTATTCTATAGATTTAGAACAAGCTGTTTTCGGTCCATATTTCTATATACATACACTGTATTCATATTCATGTATTTTAATTGCAATTTTTAGGTTAATATTGTACTCTATTAAGAATTCAGGCTTTTTTTCGAAGCAGTCACTATTAATTTGTACAGGCAGTGGTATATGTTTAGCTATGAACATATTATCTACATTGGGAATTTTAAATTCTTCAATATACACAACTCCTATAGCATTTACAGTTGCAATACTTTTTATTGCTCTTGCTATATTCAAATTTGACTTTTTAAAAGTAACACCAATAGCTCTTCAGAGAGTTGTTGATAGAATGTCAGACGGATACATTATTGTTAATGACGAAAATATTGTAACAGATTTTAACCAAACTTTTTTAGACTTATTCTCTCTAAAAACTGGCGAACTTCGAAACATTAATATTAATGATTTAATTACAAAGATTTCTAAAGATTCAGAGAAAAGACATGCTTTTTTAGATGCAATTAACAAAACAAAATCAAATGATAAAACTATAAAAATAGAAAGATATTTTTCACAATTAAATAAATATTTTAATATTGAAATTAATAGTATTAAAAATAAAAATACATATCTTGGAACTTTAATACTTTTTAAAGATATTACTCAACATACTATGGATATGAAAACAATTAAAGATAACCAGGACATGCTTATAGAAAAAGAACGTTTAGCTTCACTTGGACAAATGATTGGTGGTATTGCTCACAACTTAAAAACTCCTATTATGTCTATTGCAGGTGCTGCGGAAGGTTTGTCTGATTTAATTAAAGAATATGATTCTAGTATTGAAGACCCAGAAGTAACTGTTCAAGATCATCACGAAATAGCAAGTGATATGAATGTATGGATAGACAAAATAAGGACTCATTTATCATATATGTCTGATGTAATTACAGCTATAAAAGGTCAAGCTGTTAATTTTGCAGACCAAACTTCTACTTCATTCACTGTTAAAGAACTTATGAATTATGTTGATATTTTAATGAAACATGAATTAAAAAACGCCTTAATTAATTTAAAATCTCAAGCTTATATTGATGTAGAAACAGAGGTAAAAGGTAATATTAATAGCTTAGTACAAGTTATAAATAATATCATTTCGAATGCAATACAAGCATATCAAGCAAGAGGAGAAACTAACAAAGATATAGACTTTAGAGTATACAAAGAAGGCTCTAACATAATATTTAAAATACAAGATTATGCCGGAGGATTGCCAGAAAATGTTCAAGAAAAATTATTTAAAGAAATGATAACAACAAAAGGTAAAAACGGCACAGGACTTGGATTGTTTATGTCTTATTCGAATATAAAAGCTCACTTTAGTGGAAACTTAAGATATGAAACTTCAAGTGAAGGAACATCTTTCTTTATAGAAATACCAATGTAAAACAAAGCGTAAAAAATCTCTTAATAATATTAAGAGATTTTTTTATTTGTATTTGCATATTTCATTATATATTTCATTCCAATCATACACTCTTTTTATATTTGGGTTTTGATAGTCCTTATTGTATCTACTGTCCATTAATAATACTGGTATTTTTAGATTATTGTATACATTTTCACAATTATAAACCCCATCATCTATAAAAATATCTATTTTATTTTCTAAACATTTTTGTACTTTGTCTTCTCCGTCTACTACTATTTTATCTACATTTACTTTATTGTTTATTAACCAATTTTCACAAACTTTGTGCACTTCTTTTAAACTTTTGGTGTCCCTTGCAGTTATAATTATTATTTTATTACCATCATTTTTTAATGCATTTATTTTTTCCTTGGCATTTTCTTTTATTTCTGCCTCTTCAAATATTTTTTTTAAATACCTTGAAAAAAATGTTTCGCATTTCTCTTCATCCCAACCAAAAGCTTTGTTCCAATCCCATTCTCCTCTATTTATCTTAAATAAAATCTTTTCTTCTTCGTTATACATTTTTGCATATTTAAACAAGATTTCATCTGTCTTTGTGATTGTATCGTCTAAGTCTATTCCTATTCTCATTTTTCACCTCTTATTTAATTGTTTTAATGTGCTTTTTTAGTAATTTCTTAAAGATATAATTTTAGGTGAACTTTTCAGTTCACCTTTTTTATTAATTATCATCTTCTTCTAAAGCTCCGAACAGCTCATCAAATTTAGCCTCCAGTTCTTTTTGCACATCATAAGATAATACTTCATCATCTTTTTTATTATCTTCTTCATCTTGTGGAAGCATTGGTGCTTCGTCTACTTCAGATGTTTTTGGTTCTTCCACATCTTCAAACAAATCATCTAAACTTTCTATTTTTGTTTCTTCTTTTTGTTCTTCGCTATCATCTACATAAGGATTATATGGATTATATTTTCTCCATTTTCCTCTATCTATTGGATCTATGTCATTATGGCTACATGCAAATCTGTTTACCAATTTAAGAGTATCATATTTAAAGTAATAGTATTTATGTGCTTTTATTGGCTTTATTCCTTTTTCAAATATAATACAAAGGTCATTATCTAGTCTTCTTAATTCATCTGGTGTCATAAGCGCTCTTGCCATAATTTGGTCTGATTTATTAAATCCCTGTTTCCACATGTGTTTATCTTTACTTACAGACCAACTGTCTCTAGTTATTGTTTTTTCTCCTAATTCTTTAGAGAAATATTCAACAGTCTTTTGTGAGTTACTTCCTAAAAATATTGTTGTATCACAGTTACCAATAATTGTTTCATAAGATTTATCATATACTGCTTCCAATTGGTCTAAATTTTGTAATATAACACTAAATGATATTTTTCTACTTCTTGAAGTTGATATCTTTTTATCAAAATCTGGTATTCTACCAATGTTTGCAAACTCGTCTAATATAAAATATGTAGGTTGTGGTAGTGCTCCACCATTTAAATCTGCAAAATCGTATAAATGTTGTATCATTTGTGAGAAGAATATTGTAAGTAAAAAGTCATACGCTGCATGCGTATCTGATGAAATAACATATAATGCAGTTTTCTTTCTACCTATATCTTCAAAGTTTATTGTATTTGTTGACGTTAAGTCTGCTATATCTCTTGAATCAAATTTACCCAGTTTTGATTGTAAAGAAGAAAGAATTGAACTATATGTTTTTTCTGGTGCTATTTCAATAGATTTGTAATTCATTCTTGCTGGATGGTCATAAGGTAATTGATTCATAAGTTCTGTAAGTAGGTTTCCTCCACCGCTATTATTTGCTGCTCTAACTAATTCTGCACAACTTGCTAAATTTTGTTCTTCTGGTGGTCTTGTTGCTAATAGATAGTATATTAAAGCTTTTAATAACATTTCTGCCATATCATCCCAATATGGATCTGATTGATTTTTTACATCGCTTTGTCCTTTAACTATTGTGTTTGCAATAATATCAACATCTATTTCATTTTGTATATGTATTAATGGATTGTATCCATCACTATTTTTTGGATTTACTAAATTAAATATTTTTATATCATATCCTTGTGTTTTTAAATAGCCTGCTGTTTTATCATATAACTCGCCTTTTGGGTCTGTAAATACATAAGATCCTAAAAGTTGATATGCATTTGGTATAACATACGATGCAGATTTACCAGAACCAGAACCGTCCAACTACTAATACATTTACGTTTCCTCTTTTGTCGACTGGTAAATAATGATTTTCTGCAAGTAATATACCTTTTTTCTTGCTTAATACTTCATATTGTTCCCCAGATGCCCAATCACTTGAGCCATGTTCAATATCTGAATATTCATTTTTTGGCATTGCTTTTGCAATTCCTACTGCTAGCATAATTAAAACACCTATTGTTACATATCCTTCTACTTTCCAAAAGTAATGTGAATATGATGGTAAGAATATTTTGGATAGATTTGAACCTATTTTTCCAAAGTTAGAAAATGCAACCTCAAAAAATTTACTGCTATCGAAGACTCCATTAACAGTTGCCTCTTTTATACTTACCCCCACAGGCGCAGAAAGCAATATGGTTAAGCCTAACCATATTGCTAAAGCTATTATTAATGCCATTTTACTTTTTTTCAAAGCATTTTTTATTTTATAATTCATACTTTATCACCTTTTCATTTGTAAATTCTATTTGTCCCTATCTTCATCCTCTTCTTTACCTTTGTTATTATCTTTTTCAGGTGGCCATTTTCCTTCTAATTTTATAGTTAAAACTTCCTCTTCTTCTGGGCTATCCTTTTCTACTGATTTAGTAGGTGGTATTATTGTTTTATCATTATTTGGATCTGAAATCACTTCTCCTCCTACAACTGTTATAGCGTCTACATTTGTAGATTCTCTGTTCATAATTATTCCCCTTCCCTATTAATCTTCTCTCTAACTTCAAATGCAAAATAACTTTTAAAAGGTTTTAATTTGCATTTTCCTTTTACTTCATTTGTCTCTTCGTCAAAGTATAGAACTGGCTTTAATTCTTCTGTTGTTTCTGGGTCAATTATAGAAATCGGCCTTTTCAAATTTGGTGTGTATTGAACTTCTTTATACTCTGTTTCTTTTTCGTTATAAAGTGTTGTAAATTTTATAGGCATTGGTTTTTTAGAAATTTTTACTTGTGCATCTTCTAAGATTCCTGTATTTACTACTACTTTTTCATTACCAAAAGATAATATCACTAAATGGTCTCCTTCTGGCGCTGGCTTGTTAACATAAAATGTTTTTTTCTTTTTTTCTCCAACCAACTCTTCTGTAAAGTCTAATCTTTCAACAGTAAATTTAGGAGAATTTTCTTTTAGTTCCTCTTTTGGTGTTTTATTTACTTGATATATTACTGTATTAACTTCTGGTGGATCTGTTATACTAAAATGTTTTCCTTGTATTATTTCTTCCATGCGATATTCGCACCCCATTTCTACATATATTAAAATGTATTTTGTCATTTGCATAATTACAATTATAATTATACATTATTTCTGTATTTATGTCAACAGTTTCAATTGTTACTGCCTAATATAAAACAATATATTTCAAACATTGTAGTAACGTGCATTACACGTCCACTTGGCAAATAAGTTTTTTCTCTTTATTTTGCTGTTCTTGGATTAAATTTTGAAATACTTTTTAGTTTTTCAAATAGCTCTTTTTCTTCTTCTGTAAGTTTTTTTGGAACTACTGTTTTTACTTCGGCTATTAGGTCTCCTCTACTGCCTCTTCCGTCTTTATATCCTTTTTGTGGAATCTTTACTTTTTCACCGCTTTGTATTCCTGGTGGTACATATATTGAAATTGGATCTTCTATTGAATCTATATTAACTCTTTTCCCAAGTGCCGCTTCCCATGGTGTTAAATATAAGTCTGTTACTATATCATATCCTTGTAACCTAAATTTATTATTGTTTTGTATGTTTATTTTTATAAACATGTCTCCGTTTTTTCCACCGTTTTGCCCCTGTTTTCCCTGTCCTAGTAATCTTACTTTTTCTCCATCTCTAATTCCTGATGGGATTTTTACAGAAAAAGTTTTCATTTTTCCGGTTTACTGTTCTTAATGATATTTTCTTTTCTGTTCCAAAATAGGCATCTTCGATTCCCACTGTTATTTCAGTTTCTATATTTTCTCCTTTTATTGGGAATTTTTTGTGAACTTTACTCTCTGACTTTTTTTCTTCTTGATTTGTTCCAAAAAACATATTAAAAAATTCACTAAAAACTGAATCCTTACTTCTTGTGCTTTCTTCATAGTCTTGTTTTATTTGTTTTCTACCAACATGCGTATTCCACATTCTATCATATCTTCTTTTGCTAGAACTTGTTGATAGTACTCTATATGCTTCATTTATATCTTTAAATCTCTCTTCTGTTCTAGTATCTCCACCATTTAAATCTGGATGATACTTTTTTGCTTGTTCCCTAAATGCTACCTTTATTTCTTCTGGTGTTACTTTGTTGTTGTCTAACCCTAAGATTTTATAGTAATCTTTAAATATCATTTCAACATCCTCCTACAAAATTTGCTTACAAATTTTGTACTATTATCTTTATCTTCTTTTCTACTCTTATCTATTGTGTATCATTGTTTTTTATTCTAATTTTAATCTTGATTGATTATATCATAAAAGCACTTTGTTGTGAATATTTAAGTTGCAACTTTTTTAAGTTTTTTTGTTGATTTTTTTTATTTATGTAGATATAATGTTGATAGTAAATTTATAAGGAGGAAAAGCCATGAGAAAAGGCATTCATTCTGGGGAAAATGCTAAATACAAGATAATTGCTGTAGATGATGAGTCTGGTGTTTTAGACACTCTAGGAGTTTTTTTAGAAAAAGAAGGTTATACTTTTACTGGTATTACAGATCCTATTGAAGCAATTGAAAGAGTTAAAACGGAGCATTTTGATTTAATGCTTTTGGACTTTATCATGACTCCTGTACATGGTGACCAAGTAGTTGAAGAAATAAGAAAATTTAATAAAGATTTATATATATTATTACTTACTGGTCATAAGGATTTAGCACCTCCATTAGATACAATCAAAAGATTAGATATTCAGGGATATTGTGAAAAAAGTGATAAAATGGACCAACTACTTTTATTAGTAGAGTCTGGAATAAAAGCAGTAGCTCAAATGAATTTAATTAGGCAAATTAATGAAGAATTAAAAGATACATATGATAAATTAGAGCAAGCATATATGGAAAGTATAGAAACTTTAAGATTTACTGTGGAAGCAAAAGATCCTTACACAAGAGGTCATTCAGACAGAGTTTCTGAGTATTCTGTTTTAATTGGTAAAAAACTTGGACTTTCCGAACCTGATTTAAAAATATTAAAATTAGGAGGATTATTCCACGATATTGGAAAAATAGGTGTTCCTGACAGTATTTTACTAAAAGAATCTAAACTTACAGATGATGAATATTCAGAAATTAAAAACCATCCTACTATTGGGGCTCATATATTATCAAATGCAACTATTTTTAGAGATATATTACCAATAGTAAAACATCATCACGAACGCTATGATGGAAATGGTTACCCAGGGAAATTAAAAGGAGAAGACATTCCTTACCTTGCTAGAATTGCAGCAGTTGCAGATTCTTTTGATGCTATGACTTCAAAAAGAACTTATAGGGATTCTTTACCTTTAGATGTTGTAAAATCCGAGATAGAAAGATGCAAAGGTACCCAATTTGATCCTGCTATTGCAGATGCATTTTTAGATATTTTAAATACTCAATATGCAGAAATTTCTCAAATTCAGAGTAAATATTTATAATATTAGAATATATACAGTAATAAACTTTTTTATGCTGTATATATTTTTAAATAAAAAAGGGGGTGAATATTAATGACAAGTTCAGAAATAAGAAGTACAGCAAGACAAAGTCTTACAAATAAATGGGGAAAAGCCGCACTTATAGCTTTTTGCTATTTTTTAATAGAATTTCTAATTAACTTTATGATATCTGGTGCAAAAGGCAGTTTGCCTCTTCTTTCTTCTTTATTAAGTATTGGTAATACAGTTATTTCTGTCCCTTTAGCTTATGGATTTTTAATCTCTTTTATGAAATTAAAAAGTGGAGAAGAAGTTAATGCTTTTGATTTTTTTGCAGATGGATTCTCTAATTTTGGAAGAGCTTGGGGGATAACTTGGGGGATTATAAAAAAACTTTTAGTCCCAATAATAATTATTATTGTATTATATATTGTACTAATAGCAAGTTCTGTTTCTCTAATTGCCTTCAGTTCTACTTTGTTTAAATCATATTCTGCATCTGCTTCTATTACTGCCGGTTTCTTATCTATTATTTGCAGTATAGGACTTATAGCACTTTATATTTGGATTGCCATAAAATCTTTATTCTATGTATTAGTTTATCAGGTTGCTTATGATAACCCAAATCTTTCTTCTAAAGAAGTAGTTGAGGAAAGCGAAAGATTGATGACAGGTAATAGAGGTAAATATTTTGTTTTACAGCTTTCTTTCATAGGTTGGGCAATTCTTGCTTGTTTAACATTGGGAATTGGTATGTTTTGGCTAACTCCTTATATCACAGTTGCAACAATTTGCTTCTATGAAGCTTTATCTGGAAAATCCGATACTACTATCGAAGTTGATTCAGAAGAAATAAAATAAATAAATAAATAAAAACACAATTTGTTTTGCAAATTGTGTTTTTTTATTTATTCTATTCCTAAGTATTCATTGTATGAGCATTCTCTATCTATTATCTTATCTTTTCTTAAATCTATTATTCTATTTGCAACTGTCTGCGTTAATTGGTGATCATGTGAAGTAAATATCATATTTCCTTTGAATTTTTGCATTCCTTCGTTTAATGCTGTAATGCTCTCCATGTCTAAGTGGTTTGTTGGTTCATCAAATATCAAGAAATTTGCTCCAGATAACATTAATTTAGAAAGTACACATCTTACTTTTTCCCCACCTGATAATACTTTTACATTTTTCAATGCTTCATCACCAGAAAATAACATTCTTCCTAAAAATCCTCTTACATAGGTTTCGTCTGGGTCTTTTGAATATTTTCTAAGCCAATCTACTAATATTTCGTCATCTTGAAATAAGTAAGAATTGTCTTTTGGAAAATAATCTTTTGTTATCGTTTGTCCCCAAATCACTTCTCCAGAATCTGGTTCTACTTCTCCTGCGATTATTTGAAATAAAAGAGTAGTTGCAAGTTCATTATCTGATAATACTGCAATTTTGTTATCTGCTTTTACTGAGAATGAAATATTTTTTAATACTTCTTCTCCATTTATACTTTTGCTAACATTTTTTAATGTTAATATTTCTTTTCCTGGTTCTCTATCTGGTTTAAAGTCTATATAAGGGTATTTTCTATTTGATGCTTTTATTTCTTCTAATTGTATTTTTTCCAAAGATTTTTTTCTTGATGTTGCTTGTTTTGATTTTGAAGCATTTGCACTAAATCTTGCTATAAAGTCTTGTAATTCTTTTATTTTTTCTTCTTTTTTCTTGTTCTGTTCTCTTGCTTGTTTTAATGCTAATTGGCTTGATTCATACCAGAAATCATAATTTCCTGGGTAAACCTTAATTTTTCCAAAATCAACATCTGCTATATGTGTGCATACTTTATTTAGAAAATATCTATCATGTGATACAACTATAACTGTATTTTCAAAGTCTATTAAGAAATCTTGTAACCAATTTATACTTTTTAAATCCAAGTCGTTTGTAGGCTCGTCCAATAATAAAATATCTGGGTTTCCAAATAAACTTTGTGCAAGTAATACTTTTACTTTGTCTTTTGCTTCAATTTCTCTCATTAATTTATAATGTTCAGAACCTGGTATTCCTAAATTGTTTAATAGTGTAGCACTATCTGATTCTGCATTCCAACCGTCTAATTCTGCAAACCTTTCTTCAAGTTTTGCGGCTTTTAATCCATCTTCTTCAGAGAAATCTGGTTTTGCATAAATTTCTTCTTTTTCTTTCATGATTTTATAAAGTTCACTATTTCCCATTATAACTGTATCTATAAGGGTATACTCTTCATAAGCAAAGTGGTCTTGTTTTAATGTTGATAATCTTTCTCCTTTGTCCATTGAAACTTCACCTTTGCTTGGTTCTAGCTCTCTAGATAGAACTTTTAAAAAAGTAGATTTTCCTGCTCCATTTGCTCCTATTAGTCCATAACAGTTCCCTTTTGTGAATTTTATATTTACGTCTTCAAAAAGCACTCTTTTCCCAAATCTAACTGTTACACCATTTGTATTTAACATCTGTTACCTCCTATAACATATCTTTTTTCTTTAACCATATAAATGCAATTATTGATATTAATACAGAAATTCCTGTTACTATTGCAAATCCATGTATATCATTTGAAAATGGTAATGGCACATTCATTCCCCAAATACTTGCTATTAATGTTGGCAATGATAAAACTATTGTAATAGATGCCAACAATTTCATAACAACATTCAAGTTGTTTGAAATTACAGAAGCATACGCATCCATTGTGCCACTTAGAATATCACTATATATTTTTCCCATTTCTATTGCCTGTCTATTTTCTATAATTGCATCTTCTAATATATCGTCATCCTCTTCATAAGATTTTAATATTTTCCCTCTTGCTGTTTTCTCCATTACTAGCTCATTTGCTTTTAATGATGTTGTTATATATACCAAGCTCTTTTCTACGTTTAAAAGTTGTATTAGTTCTTTATTTCGCATAGATTTTTGAAGTGCTTGTACTGTTCTTTCTGTTTGTCTATTTATTTTCTTTAAGTCATTTAAATAATATGATGCATTTAAATATAATATTTGTATTAAAAATCTAGTTTTCTTATATGTGCACATTCCTTTTACTCTTCCTTTTTCAAAGGAATCTATTATTCTATTTTTTCTTAGTGAAACTGTTATAAAAAACTCATCTCTTACTACAATCATACCTAATGGCATTGTAGAATATGATTTTCCATCACTATCGTCTTCTATTATTGGAACGTCTACAACAAAAAGTGTCATATCATCTTCTACATCTATTCTGGCTTGCTCTTCATAATCCAAAGGATATCTTATAAATTCATCACTTATATCTAAATTTGAGCAAACCATTGCAATTTCCTCGTCTGTAGGGTTTATTAAGCTAATCCACGACCCAGGTTTAAACTCTTTTATTTTTTCAAAATTATTCGTTTCTAAATCTGTTTTATATATGTTTAGCATAAAATCACCCCTTCTATTTCTTTGCATTTTTGCACAACTATTTAGTATTATACCACATTATATACATAATTGTGTAGTTTTTTTATTTTTTCTTTGTTTTTTGCATTTTTCGACACATTTCTCCTTTAAGTGTGTGTTATAATAATACTAAATGAGGTGATTTATATGGATAAAAGAATTGAACTATTAGAAGAAAGAACTGTAATTTTTTTAGAAAAAACAAAAAAACAAAGAGAAAAATATAAATCCGAAAGAAAAACATTATTTGATTTTTCTGAGGATAGGAACAACCTAGATGCTTGGGAAGAATATTTAAATAAAATAGAAAAAGAAATCATATAAAATACTATATGATAAAAATTAATATCTAAAGAATAAGGAGGAATGTACTATGAAGTTAAAAAAATTGCCAATAATAATTATAGGTGTTTTAGTAATATTTATTGTTAGCTTTTTAATAAGAGAATTGATTATATACAATGATGGAAAGCTAGACAAATCTAATTATGTTCCAAGAGAAGAAATTATTACTTTGCTAGACAAAGGAACAATATATAATAATTATTACTATTGTCCTAATAATGAAGATAGAAAAGAGGTATATAGGACTGAGTATTACATAAAAGATAACATACAAGCAATTTATTTAGATTCTAAATTAATTGAATGGACTGACTATAATAACTCTGAAAAAATTCTGCTTACCGGAGCTGATGAAACGGCAACAGTTGTCAAAAACATCTCTAAAAATAGTGATAGTCAATATGGATATGATTATTCAGTAATATCAAAGCCAGAAATATATAATAATACTTACAAGTATCTAGGAGAGAAAGAAGAAGATGGAAGGAAAATAATAGTTATAGAATTATCAACTAATAGAGGGTTAATAAAAAAACTTGATAAGTATTACATTGACAAGGAAACTGGTTTGATATTAGGTAGATTTACTTCAAGCAAATTTCTATTTATAACAACACACTTTTCAGGTAGTGCAAAAAACAGAAATATAAAGTTTAATATAGTTACTAATGAAAACATAACAAAACCGGATTTAAACAAATATAAAATTGTTAATTACATAGAGTAATAAAAAATAGCATTCACCTTAATGTGAATGCTATTTTTTATTATGTTAAAATTATCGCTTCATAAGAAAGGCATTTTGCTAAGTATGCCTTCGAAGAAAGTGCAAAATACATGCCGCTCGCTTTGCTTGGGCAGAGCTAACGAAGCCTAACCGTGTTGTATATGCAAAAATCTTCGATTTTTCCTATACAATAAGAAAGAGACACACCTAATAGATGTGCCTCCCAAGATGCCCAGTTTCTAGCTAATTAATTTTTACCAATTGTAAATCCAGCAATCAACAGTTACCGATGTTACACAGTTAAAGTGAACTGTGTAATAACCCGATATTGCATTAGAAAATGTTGGACTTTTAATTTCTGCACCATTATTTGGAAATAATGGTCCCGGTGGCAAACCATCGGCGTTGTTTCGAGCCCAAATCGTTTTTCCTTGGGGATTGGTTACCCAAAGATATACTCCAGTGTTTTGACTAGGGCTAGTGATTCTTACTGTTATCTGACCAGTTGATTCGCTTGAGGGAACATAAACTTTAAATTCTCCCCACATTCCAGAATCTTGTCCATATCCCATAGCTCTAGCTGATGTAGGTATAGTCTCTTCGATTTTACTGTTTTCAGTTGCAAACGCGGGAACTGAAATAACAAAGCAAAAAGTGAAAACTATCACAATAGAAATAAATCGTTTCATTAACGATACTCCTTTCTTATTGTGGGCATCTTGAACTTAAAATAAGCTATTTATAATTATACTTTAAAAATTTGAAAATATCTACGGAAAACAATATAAATCGTAAGACAAGAAAAATCAAAATTCGACATTTTGCTAAGGTAATAATAATTCTTTGATTTGTAATAGGGTTATTATTACATTTAAACATTTCTTGTTTCATAGCCAGCTTTATGCAATAAAAAAGCACAGCGAACTGTACTTTTTGGTGCACCATCTCGGACTCGAACCGAGGGTCTTCTGATTAAGAGTCAGCTGCTTTACCAACTAAGCTAATGGTGCATTTATTTTATTTAGCTTGTTTATTATAATACCATTTTTTTGCTTTGTCAATACAAAAGGTCGCTATTTATAGCTATTTATAGCGACCTAAAAAATTTTTTATACTTAATTTGATTCTGTACTAGAACCTGTATTTTCTCCTGTTCCTGGTTCTGGTGTAGTAGGCGTTGATGGTGTAGATGGTGTTTCCGGTGTTGTTGGCGTTGTTGGTGTTGTTGGCGTTGTTGGTGTTGTTGGTGTTGTTGGTGTTGGCTCTGGTTCTTCTACTGGCTGTGTTGATACTTCTGTTGTTTTGCTTGGTCCTACTTTTATTATTTTGTTCATTGGATCATAAGTATCAGATGATAAAACTGTTCTAGATACTTCTTTTCCGTTTAATTTTAGTATTTTATATGTTATACTCTTGCATCCATTCATTCCATTTTGTGTAACTCTTTCTTTTCCTGGTGCAAGTGAGCTATCATTTTCTTTTATTACTTTAAATGGTGTATAGCTTAGTATTTTGCTTGATATTTCAACTTCATACTCTACATCTTCTTTTATTCCAAATATGTCTATTCTTGCTACTCCTCCTCCTATTGAGGTTTTTAACATTACTGGATATTTTCTTGTGTTTTTAAATTTGAAATCATAAGCTCCATAAACAACTGTTGCATCTTTTCCTGCTCCAACATATCCTGCTAGAAACATGTGATTATGTCTTTCTACTATTTCTAAATTAGCATAAACAACTGCATCATATAATGTTGAAGATATTTGGCATATTCCTCCTGCAAGGGTTTGAACTACTCTTCCTCCTGCAAATCCGCCTGCTTCTTTATATCCTGCTTTTGCTGTTCTTTTTCCTAATGTTTTATTGTATGAGAATGTTTCACCTGGGCTTACTACAACTCCATTTAATTTGTTCATAGCCAATCTTAAATTTGTTGTTCTTGGAGTATTGCTTGCATCATATTTTGTACTGAATGTAGAAAGTAAATCTGGGAAAGCTTCACTTCCTATTTTATTTGTTGTTATTTTTGGCATAGTTATTTTTAAGTCTATTGTATATTCTTCTTTGTCTTCTTTTAACATTTCTCTTGCTGCTTCTAAATCAAAGTCTACTCCTTCTACATGAGGATAAACTTGAAAAGGATCTTTTGTATAATACGCGTCTTTTGCTTCTTTATGCACTTCATTATATATTTTGTCTATGTCTATTGCTTCTGGTTCTACATTAACTATTTCCAATTCTATTGGTTCGTTTTGATTTTCTAATTCTAGTCTTTTTATTACTTCTTTGTTAAAGCTTTCTTTGTTTATTGAGTTTCCTGCTTTTCCTTTTGTAATTGTTAATTTACCATCTTCAATACAATAATTAGGTTCTTCTACCGCTCCTGGAATCTTTACTGCAATTTCGTTCATTATATTTTCTAGTAATTCCTGATTGTACTCTATTGCTATTTCTATATTCTTATTTTTTATTTTGCGCTTAACTATTTCCAAATTGTTCTTAAATATATTTCCATTTCTTCCTATGTTGTATGCGTCTTCTATAGCTTTGTTTATATCATATTTTGCTTCTATTTGAGATAGCTGAAATTGATATTCAAATTCGTTTGTTTTTACACTTATGCTTTGTTCTATATTTTTTTCTAATGCGTCTGAGATTTTTTGTTCTGCTTCTTTTTTGCTTAGTTTGCTTACATCTATTCCCTCTATGGATATATTTGATATTATTTTTGTGTTGTTTATATTAAATAATGCAAATCCTGTGCTAGCAAATATGGCTATTACTAAAATTATTGCACTTATTAATATAATTAATGTTTTTTTATTACTGCTTTTTATTTTGTATTGTTCTTTTATCTCTTCTTTTAAAGCGTCTTTTTCCTCTGGATTGTCTTCTTCTTGTTTTTTTTCTTCCACTTCTGCTTTTTTATCTTCGTTCTCTACTTCTATTGTTTCATTCTCTTTTGTTTTTTCTTCGTTTTGTTTTTCTTTTACTGTTGTTTCATTTTCTTCTTTTGTTTTCATCTCTTCTTTTATTTCTTTTTTTTCGTTAGATTCCATTTAAACTCTCCTTATAGAAAAAAGTATAATTTTAAATTATATTATCATAAAAGGTAGTTTTTTACAACATTCTTTTATAATTATCTATAATTTTCCATGTTAAATTTTACTCTTTTTCTATAATTATATTACTATTCTATTTAGAAAATATTTCTGTTATTGTTTTTCCTAGCGCACTTGCTATTTTTTCCATTTTTTCTAATGATGGATTTTTTCTAGACCCTTTTTCTAAATGACATAAGTATCCTACTGAAACGCCAGATAAATCAGCAAGTTTTGCCAAAGTCATTCCCTTTTCTTTTCTTATTTTACTTATTTTATTACATCCCATGGGATCACCTCTTTGTCTAATTAACAATATATTATCATGTATCAAATTGACAAGTCAATAGTTTTTTTGTTAATTTTTTACATTTTTTAAATTTACTGGTAGACAAATTTATTTTTATTCTGTATAATAATGTCATAATTTAAGAAAAAAGGAGATTTTATTATGATAGGAGATATGATTGCAAAAGTTAGAAAAGAAAAAGGAATGACAAAAACAGAACTTGCAAAAATAACAGGCATTAATATTGGTCATTTAACTCATATAGAAAAAGGCGAAAGAAATCCTAGCCATAAGGCTCTAAAAAATATTTGTAAAGCTTTAGATGTTCCTTATCAACAATTAATGTATACTTACGATAAAGAATTAAACGAGGACCAAGCAACTTACGACTTTATAAAACACATTTCATATAACAAAGTACCTGCAATAGACAAAATAACTAGTTTCGTGGATTGTCCTTCAAGTGTTCCTAGTGCTTCATTTGCATTAAAGGTTAATGATTCTTGTATGGAACCGGCTTTTTCAAAAGGTGGCTATTTATTTATTGAGTTGAATCCAATTTTAAATAATAAGGATATTGGTATTTTTAGTCTTAATAATAAAATATTAATTCGTAGATTTTATTCTAAAAAAGGAAACATTGTTTTAAAGGCAGATAATAAAGATTTTGAGGATATTAAAGTTAGTGCTTCTGACAATTTTTTCATTATAGGAAAAGCTCTTAATAAATAAATTGTATTTTTTAAAAAAAATTTGTAAAAAATACTTGCATATTATATTTTTTAACAATATAATATCTTTAGCAAAAGATAAAATAGGAGAGATATATAATGGAATTAACGAAAAATATATTTTTTAATACAGATAAATTGCTTCAAAATTCTAAAGTAAAAATTTCTTATACCGGTACTTTTTTTGAGAATGGCTCTGAAGAAGTATTTATTCATTATGGTTTTGGGACTTATTGGGATAATTTGTCTGAAATAAAAATGGAAAAAACAGAATTAGGTTTCCAAGCTGAAATAGAACTTATAGAAAGCGACACTTTCAATTTCTGTTTTAGAAATGAAAAAAATGAATGGGATAATAATAATTACGAAAATTATATATTTGAACTTGAGCCTCAATGTACAGACCTAGTTATTCAAGATATAGATTCTTCTTTAGATAGACCTAATAGATTAAGAAAAACTTATTTATGGAGTAAAAAAATAAGACTTGCAATATATAAAATAATTACTTATGTTCCAAAATTAATATCTGGAAATTATAGAAGAAAAATAAATAATGAGGATTAAAAAAATGCTCTACATTAAGTAGAGCATTTTTTATATTACATATCCTCCATTAGGCGAAATTATCTGACCTGTTGTAAATTCGTCTTCAATTAACCATTTAACGCATCTATAAATGTCTATAGGTTTTCCTATTTTATTTAATGGGGTTTCGTTCTTTATTTCTTCTTTTATGGCTTCATCTATATTGCTATTCATATCTGTATCTATTACACCTGGTGCAATTGCGTTAACTCTAATATTTGATGGTCCTAGCTCTTTAGCTAAGGCCTTTGTCATTCCATTAATTCCCGCTTTTGATACTGAATATGCAACTTCGCAAGAAGCTCCTATTAAACCCCATATAGAAGAAATATTTATAATGCAACCACTTTTATTATGTATCATATTGGGTAATACCTCTTGTATTGCAAAAAATGCTGAATTTAGATTTGTTCCCAACATTTCATTCCAGTCTTCGTCTGTAATATCATTAAACATCTGAAGTTTTGCAATTCCTGCATTGTTTATTAAAACATCTATATTCCCAAATTTGCTTAAAGTAAATTTTATCATTTTTGCTACTTCTTCTCTTTTAGAAACATCTGCTTTATATATTTCAATTTTTATTCCTTCATTTTCTAATTCTTCTTTTATTTTTTTTGCTTCTTTTACTGATTTATTATAATTTAAGACTACATTATAGCCCTCTTTTGCCAAGTTCTCTGCAATGCATTTTCCTATTCCTCTTGATCCCCCTGTTACAACTACTGTTTTCATTAGCGACCTCCTTAAACATAAAATTAAAGCAGACCATTAAAATAACGTTCTGCTTTAATTAAAATGGAGCCGCTAGTCAGACTTGAACTGACGACCTACTGATTACAAGTCAGTTGCTCTACCAACTGAGCTACAGCGGCATATTAATTGGTGACCCCGACGGGAATCGAACCCATGTCTCCGCCGTGAAAGGGCGATGTCTTAACCGCTTGACCACGGGGCCTTAAATAAACAAATACTAATTCTAAAATTAGTATTTGCTTTTGGTGAGCTATCCGCGACTCGAACGCGGGACAACTTGATTAAAAGTCAAGTGCTCTACCACCTGAGCTAATAGCCCATAACCACCAAAAATAATTTTTTAAGCAACCGTTTTCCAACAGTTGCTTAACTATATTACAATATTTTTTCACAAATGTCAACGTTTTTTTTAAATTTTTTTGATTTTTTTATGAATTTAGCTTTTCTAGTAGCTCTTCAACATCTATTCCATGTACTATACATGCTTCTTCTAATGTTTCTGCTTGTGATGCTGGGCATCCTAAACAATGCATTCCTGCTTCTAACAATATGTTTGCTTTTTCTGGTGCTATTTCTAATAGTTCTCCTATTTTTGTTGTTTTTTCTATCATAATATTTCCTCCTTTATAGACTTGAATACTTTTTTCTTTTAATTTTTGCTTAGCAAAATAGTTGTCTATCAATTTTTCTAAAAAATTTTATCATATTTTTTAAAAAAAGTATAGACAAAATTTAAATTATATATTATTATGGTAAAAAATGTAAAAGGTGGTGATTTTATTTAACAATTTAGTTTATGTTTTCTTTATATCTTTTATTATTAATATTTTTATTACTTTTTATTCTATTTACTCTTTAATAAATCTTAAACTTTTCCGAAATTCACAAGGTTCCAAATTAAAACTAAAAAACATTTAAATTTTAGGAGGTCGTTTTGAAAAAAATATATCTAAAACTTTTTTGCCTATTTTTTTGCTTTTTACTCTATCTTTTTATGAGGTATTTATTTTCTCCTATTTTCAATTCTTCCACTTTAATTTTTCCTTATGCTATTAACCCTTTTGACATAGTAAATAAATATCCTAAGGTTTGGCAAAATATTAAATTAACATATTGTATAACATTTTTTATATCATGTTATGTTCTATTAAATTCTTTTTTAACTGTTATTTTTTTAAATTTAAAATTTCCTATACGCAAAAAGCCAAAACAAAAGTCATCTTTTTCTTCTTCTAAAATTAATTTACTGCTAGGAAAAAATTCCTGCACAGAGGAAAAAATTTATATTACAGAAAAAGCACTATATCAAAATATTTTGGTAACGGGAACTATTGGTTCTCGGCAAAACAAGTTCTGTAATGGAGCCGCTGCTTAAACAACTTATTAAGCAGGATTCACCAAATCTTGGTATGTTAATTTTAGATGTAAAAGGGAATTTTTATAAAACAGTTAAAAAGTATTCTGAAGAATATGATAGATTAGATTCTCTGATTATAATAGAACTTGGTTCTAATGTTAAATATAATCCTTTAGATAAACCAAATCTCAAACCTTCTGTTCTCGCAAATCGATTGAAAACTATTTTAGAATTATTTTCCTCAAATAATTCGGATTCATATTGGCTTGATAAATCAGAGCAGGTGATTACAGAAGCAATAAAATTATGTAGGTTATATAATAATGGATATGTTACTTTTGTTGAACTTCATAATTTAATTAATTATGATGACTACTTTCAAACCAAAATTGAATTTCTACGAAAAGCTTTTCAATCTGGAACACTTTCCCATGAAAAAATTTATGATTTATACTCTTCTCTTAATTTTTTTGAAAATGAGTTTAAACATTTAGATTCAAGAACACTCTCTATTATTAAGTCCGAGATTACACGAATTACGAGCACTTTTATTTCTGACTATGATATTTTAAGTACTTTTTGTCCTGATAAAAGCGAAATCAATTTTTTTGGTTTTGAATCATTAATTAGAGAAAATAAAATCGTAGTCTTAAATATGAATATTGCTAGATATAAAAATCTCTCAAAAATTATTGCTGCTTATTTAAAATTAGATTTTCAATCAGAAGTTCTTATTCAGTTGTCTAATAAAAAGACAATTTCTCCTACTGTTTTTATGTGTGATGAATATCATGAATATGTAACATTATCAGATAGTGATTTTTTCGCTCAAAGTAGAGAAGCTAAATGTATAAATATAGTTGCTACCCAAAGTTATACTTCTCTTCTGAACACATTAAAAGATGAGTCCTCTGTAAAAGTAATTCTTCAAAATTTGGTAAATAAATTGTGGCTTAGAACAGATGACATTTTTACAATAGAATCTGCTCAAAAACAAATTGGTAGAGAAGATAAAATTAAATATTCTAAGAATATTTCGGAAAACGCCGGCGAAACAAATTATAACTATTTTACAAATTCCCTTGAATCCAAAAAATCAAATATTTCCGAAAGTATTTCTACTCAAATTCACACAGATTTTGTGTATGATACAAATTTTTTTACTCAAAACTTAAAAACTTTTTCTTGTCTTGCCTTCTTATCTGATGGCACTCAAATACTTCCTCCATGCAAGATAAATTTATTTCCCTCTTTTTTAGATATTACAGATAAAAAAATTTCTTCAAGTAATAAAATTATATAGAAAGGTGATCTTATGAAAAAAAATTTTTTATTTATTTTTTATTTTATTTTTGTAATTTTCTTAACTTTAATATTTTTACCAACAGATACTTTTGCAGCTTATCCTAAGTTAGTTACAAAAATTGTTAAAGGTTTTGAAACTATCGAAAGTTGGATTTTAAAAGCCTCCACTCCTGCTGCAGCAGTAGCTGTTGGTACTGGTGTTTTTATGAAAAAATTTAGTTTTGGAGATGAGGAGAGAATTAGACTTGGAAAAAAAGTAATTCGTGGTAGCCTTTTTTCTTATGCTTTTATTTTAGCAATTGATTTAATTCTTTCTACTATTCAAGTTTTAGTTGCATAATCTGAGAGGTGATATTTTGGAATCTTCACGGTTTAAATATTGTTCAAGTTATAACAGAAACAATTAATAATTTATTTTACAATTTATTTTCTTCGGTTGATAATAGTTTATATTCCGTTTTGGATGATTTACTCTTTATTAATTTAGATATCTTTAATGATAAATATATGGAAAAATTATTTGGTACAAGTTCTACTTCTGGTTTAATACTAATATGTAATTCCTTAATTGCTGGAATTTCACTTTATTATGCTTTTTCTTTTTTGCTCTCTCATGTCACTTTTTCTCAAGTTCAGAAACCATCTCAATTTATTTTTAAATTGTTTTTTTGTGCAATTGCTATTAATTTTTCATATTTTCTAATTCAACAAATTATATTAATTGCTTCTAATATTTCTCTTGCAATAAGAGAAGTAGGTGAAACTGTTTTTAACAAAAGCATTTGCCTTTCTACTTTTATACAAGAGCTAAACTCAACAATATATATTAATTCATCTGGTTTTACTATGTTTTCTATTGATGGTTTAATCAAAGGTTTTATATCTTTAAGCTTTTTCAACTTAGCTTTGTCTTATTCTTTGCGATTTATCATGATAAAAGTTTTTATTTTTATTACTCCTTTTGCATTTTTATGTTTAATTACTCCTAATACTTCTTGGATTTTTAAATCTTGGTTTAAAATTCTCATGTCACTACTTTTGCTTCAAGTGATTGTTTCTATTATTTTACTAATTTCTTTTTCTATTAATGTAAATTCATTTGATATATCATCAAAATTAATTTATATTGGCTCTGTATATGCTCTTATTAAAGCTAATACTTTTGTTAGAGATTTTATGGGTGGACTCTCAACAGATATATCTCTTGGAATTGGTAATATAAATTCTTTTATTAAAGGAGGCTAATTTTGAAATTTGTTTTTCCCCAGAATTTTATTTTTAAAAATAAAATTTTTGGTATTATTGATGTTTCTACTTTGTTTTTAAATATTATTTGGGACGCTTTCATTTATTGTTTTTTAAACTTATTATTTTCTAACACTAATGTCATTATTTCCGGTTTTATAATTTTTTGTTTTCCCCTATTACTTTTTAGTATTATAGGATTCAATCACGAAAACATTGTTTATGTGCTTTTTTACTTGCTAAAATTTATTTGTAATAAAAAATTGTACTTTTATAATAAATCTAATAATTAATTCGACAAATTGTACTTTTTTCTTCTTGTATTACATCCCTTAAAATGATATAATCTTTATACTAAATTAAGGGAGTAATATTATGAAACTTGAAAAAAATTCCAACTCAATGCTTTTTTCTTCAACAGAAATTCCAGATGTATTTTTTACCGAATATATGTCACAAGCAAGTGGTGACTTTATTAAGGTTTATTTATGTTTGGTTTTTTTAAGCAAATATGATAAAGATATTAATTTAAATGATTTGTCTAAAAAATTGGATATTCCTTTACAAACTATTAAAGAATCTCTTGTTTATTGGGAAGCCCAAGGAGTTTTAACAAAAAAAGTAGATGGTTATATATTAAATAATTTACAAGAAGTAGAACTTCATAAATTGTATTCGCCAAATCTTACTTTGTCTGCTGAAGATGTTAAGAAAAATAGTGATAATAAGTATAGAGCTCAAGCAATTGAGTGTATTAATAATATGTATTTTCAAGGAATAATGTCTCCTGCTTGGTATAGTGATATAGATTTATGGTTTAAAAAATATGGTTTTGATGAGCAAGTTATGATTCAATTATTTCAATATTGCTTTAGTAAATCTGCACTTCATAAAAATTATGTTGTAGCTGTTGCTGATGCTTGGAGCAAAAATAACATTAAAACTTATGAAGATTATGAAGTTTATTCTCAAAAATTCGAAAAATTAAATAAAATAAAAAAAGAAATAAGCAAAAAATTAGGAAGATATACTCCACTTACTCAATTTGAAGAAGCCTTCATAGAAAAATGGGTAATTGATTTTAATTATGATTTATCTGTAATTAATATTGCTTTAAAAAAGACTACTTCTAAAGCAAATCCTAGTTTTGATTATTTAGATAAATTAATTTCTGATTGGCATGATAGAAAACTAAAAACAGCTGATCAGGTAAATGAATTTTTAGCTCAAATGAAACAGAAACAAAAAAATATAAAAGAATTAGAGAAAAAAACAAACTATAATAATTATGAACAAAGAAATTATGATAGTTTGGATAATTTATATGCAAATAAAAAAATCAACTAAATGCTTTATTATATGAATTAACAAGGAGAAAATAAATGAATAACTCTATATTAAATGATGTATTAAAAGAATATGAAAAAAGGCGATTATCTAATACATATAAATTAGAAAAAAGAAAACAAGAATTATATACATCTAATCCAGAATTGAGAGAAATTGATAATAAATTAAGTGAATTTTCAATAAACACTGCTAAATGTATTTTACAAAACAATTCTAAAAAGTATTTAGAAAACTTAAAAAAAGAGGTTCAAGATTTAAAAAATAAAAAGATAAATATTTTAAAAAAAGCCGGGCTTTCTGAAGATTATCTGCTTCCTATTTATGATTGTAAAATGTGTAAAGATACTGGTTATGTGTTTGAAAATGGCCAAACTAAAATGTGTAACTGTTTAAAGCAAAAGCTTTATAATATAGAATATAATGAAAAAAATATGACTTACATAAAAAATCAAACCTTTGACAATTTTAATATTAATTTATTTTCTAATGAAGTGGACGAAAAGAAATATAATTCAAAAATATCTCCACGAGAAAATATAATAGATATTAAAAATGCCGCACTAGATTTTATCAATAATTTTGATGATGAAAATACTAAAAATTTAATATTTTCTGGTGGCACTGGTCTTGGTAAAACATTTCTTTCTAATTGCATTGTAAATGAATTATTAGAAAAAGGTAAAACAGTAATGTACCAAACAGCGCCAGTAATGCTTGATAGTTTAATTTCTGATTTGTTTGCAAAGCCAGAAAATCAAACAGGTATTTCCAAAAATTTATTATCTGTTGACCTGTTGGTAATTGATGATCTTGGTACAGAAAACTTAAACAGCATGAAATTTACTGAACTATATAAGATAATTAATACTAGACTTTTAACTGGTAAAACAAAAACTATAATTTCTACTAATTTAGATTTGAGAGGTTTATTTAAAACTTATGACGAGCGTTTAGCTTCTAGGTTTGTAGGTTATTATGATATATATAAGTTCTATGGTGATGATATAAGATTAAAAAAATAAGTTGGAATTAAATTCCAACTTATTTTTATCTGATTTTATTTAAGAGCTTCACTACATCTATGGCAAATTGTTGGGTTTTCTTTATCCTCTCCTACTGTTGTTGAGTACATCCAACATCTTTCACATTTTTCACCTTCTGCTTGTTCTATTTTAACACCTAATTTTTCTTCGTTTGTTCTTTGGTTTTCTTCTACTTCTAAATTAGATATTATAAATACTGTTTGCAATAATTCTTTATTTTCTTTTATAAATTTATATAAATCTCCTTCTGCAAATAGAGTAACTTTTGCATTTAATGAGTGCCCAATTATTTTTTCTGCTCTTGCTTCTTCTAGTTTTTTAGAAACTATTTCTTTTATTTTAACTATTTTTTCCCATTTTGCTCTAAGTTCTTCATTTTCATACTCAGGTTTTACTTCTGGATATGTTGTAAGCATTACACTTTCTACTTTTTCATTTTTTGATTTATTCATATACTTCCACATTTCTTCTGCTGTGAAACTTGTAAGTGGTGCAAGCATTCTTACTAAGGAATCTAGAATTATATACATTGTTGTTTGAGCTGCTCTTCTTTCTTTAGAATTTGCCTTTGCAGTATATAATCTGTCTTTTATTATGTCTAAATAAAAACTACTCATGTCTGTTACGCAAAATACATTTATTGCTTGATATGCTTCGTGGAAATCATAATTCTCATAGCTTTCTGTGCATTTTCTTACTAAATCATTTAATTTTAGTAAAGCATATTTATCAATTTCTTGTAATTCACTATATGAAACCATATCTTTATCTGGGTCAAAATCTGATGTGTTTCCTAAAATATATCTTGCTGTATTTCTCATTTTTCTATAAACTTCTGTTATTTGTTTTAATATATCTTTAGATAAACTTACATCTGATTGATAATCTGAAGAAAGTACCCATAATCTTAAAATATCTGCTCCATATTCTTTAATAACTACTTGTGGAGGTATTACATTTCCTATACTTTTAGACATTTTCTTTCCTTGTCCATCAACTGTCCATCCATGTGTTAGAACTTGTTTGAATGGTGCTATTCCATTTGTTGCAACAGATGTTAATAGTGATGATTGGAACCATCCTCTATATTGATCTGCACCTTCTAAATATAAATCTGCGGGATATGGTAATCCTCTTTCTACTAGAACACTTTGATGTGTTGAACCTGAATCGAACCATACATCCATTATATCTTTTTCTTTTACAAATTCTGTGCATCCACATTCTTTACATTTTGCACCTTCTGGCATTAATTCTTTTGCTGTTAAATCCCACCAAGCATTTGATCCTTTTTCTTTAAATATTGTTTTTAATTTTTCTATTGATTCTTTAGTTATATATTCTTTTCCACACTCTTTACAATAATATATTGGAAGTGGAACTCCCCATGTACGTTGTCTAGATATACACCAGTCTGCTCTTTCTTTTATCATATTAGAGATTCTATCTGCTCCCCAGCTAGGAATCCATTTTACGCTTTCTGCTGCTTTTATAGCTTGGTCTTTAAATTTTTCAACTGAGCAGAACCATTGCTCTGTTGCTCTAAATATTATTGGATTTTTACATCTCCAACAATGTGGGTATGGGTGATTTATTTTTTGTTTCTTTAGTAAAAATTTATTTTCTTCTAACCATTCTATTATTTTGTCATTAGATTCATCATACTTAAGTCCTGCAAATATTCCTGCACCTTCTGTTTGATATCCTTTTCCATCAACAGTTACTACTATTTCTAGTCCATTTTTTAATCCGCATAAATAGTCTTCTTTACCATAACCAGGAGCTGTGTGTACTGCGCCAGTACCTGTTCCAAGTTCTACAACTATTGTGTCATCACTTCCTAGAACTACTCTAGAAGTTCTGTCTAAAAATGGATGTTTACAAAGAACACCTTCTAAATCTACCCCACTTAGAGTTTTTACTGTTTCATATTCTTCAATTCCAGCTTCTTTCATTACATTATCTACTAAAGCTGTTGCCATAATTAAATTTCCTTGATTTGTTTTTACAATTGAATATTCAAATTCTCCACCTATTGTTATACCAACATTTCCTGGAAGAGTCCATGGAGTTGTAGTCCATATAACAAAATATGTATTTTCTCTATCGAATAATCCTTTGCTATCTTCTACTGGGAATTTAACAAATATTGATGTTGTATCTACATCTTTATATTCTATTTCTGCTTCTGCTAATGCTGTTTCGCAATCAGTACACCAGTAAACTGGTTTTAATCCTTTATATAAATATCCTTTTGCGTACATATCATAAAATACACCTAATTGTCTTGCTTCACATTTAGGATCATAAGTTATATATGGATCTTTCCAATCTCCTAATACTCCAACTCTTTTAAAGCCTTCTATTTGTTTATCTTTATAATTTCTTGTAAATTCTAGACAAGTATCTCTAAATTGCGATACAGGAATTTTATCTCTATCTAATCCTAATTTTTCTATTGCTTTTTTCTCTGTTGGCATTCCATGTGTATCAAAACCCGGAACATAAGGTGTATAATATCCTTTTAAGTTTTTATATCTTATTATTGTATCTTTTAATATTTTATTTAAAGCATGCCCTATATGAATTTCTCCATTTGCGTAAGGAGGTCCATCATGTAGCACAAAACTTTCGTGTCCTTCATTTTTCTTTAACATTTTTTCATACAAATCATTATCAAAGACTTCTTTTTCTATTTCTGGCTCTCTTTCTGGAAGATTTGCTCTCATAGGAAAATCTGTTTTTGGTAAGTTTAGTGTTTTTCCATAATCCTTTTTTTCTTCACATTTGTCACACATATTAAATTCTCCTTTCTAATGATGGTATTTTATTCTATAAAAAAATCTCGTCCTTCATAGGACGAGATTCTTCTCATGGTACCACCTAATTTATATAAATTTTAAATATAAACAAACTTATATATCTTATTTATCTTTAACGCAGATTTACGACTTAAATTACTTTTTTCATTTAAGCAACTCCAAGGTGATAACAAATAAATTATTATCTTACTAGAATTTCAGCATACATCTAGCTCTCTGTTAGTTTTACTTTATTTGTGTTGTCCTTTTCTTTGTTTTTTACATTTTATGCATATAATAGTATCATACCTTTTGCTCTAAATCAATAGTTTCCGTAGAATTTCCTTCTGTTATCCATTTTCTTCTTCTTTTTCTGTTATTTTTTCAATACTAACTACTCTTCCTTCATTTGTTCTCATTAATGTTACACCTTGTGTTGATCTACCTAAAACACTAATTCCTGCAACATTCAATCTTATAATTGTTCCTGTATCTGTAATTAACATTACATCATCTGTTTCTTCAACAATTCTAATACCTACAATATTTCCTGTTTTTGGTGTTACTTTATATGTTATTACACCTTTCCCTCCTCTTGTTTGTACTCTATATTCGTCTAACTCTGTTCTTTTTCCAAATCCATTTTCTGTTATTGCAAGTAATGTTGCATTCGCTCCTGCTATTATTGATTCCATTCCTATTACTTCATCATCTTTGCCTAATCTTATTCCTATTACACCCTGTGATACTCTTCCCATTGGTCTTACATCTTTTTCATCAAATGTAATTGACATACCACCTTTTGTAACTAAAACAACATTATCTTCTCCATCTGTTAGTCTTACATCTATTAATTCGTCATCTTCTTTTAATGTTATAGAAAGAAGTCCTGTTTTTCTTGCTGAATTATATTCTGTTAAACTTGTTTTCTTTATTATTCCATTTTTTGTAGCAAATAATAAATATTTACCTTCTGCAAAGTTTTGAATTGGAATTATTGCAGATACTTTTTCACCAGCATCTAAACTTAGTAGATTTACAATAGCTGTTCCTCTTGCTGTTCTACCTGCTTCTGGAACTTCATATCCTCTTAATTTATATAGTTTTCCTTTATTACTAAAGAATAATATTGTGTCATGTGTTGAAGCTGTAAATATTTGTTTTACAAAGTCTTCTTCTCTTGTTGCAATTCCTGTAATTCCTTTTCCTCCTCTTTTTTGGCTCTTATATGTATCTATTGGCATTCTTTTTATATAACCAAAGTGAGTCAACGCAATTACAGATTGTTCTTCTTTAATTAAATCCTCGACATCTATATCTCCTTCTGCTGCAACTATTTTTGTTAGTCTTTCGTCTCCGAATTTATCTCTTATTTCTATTAGTTCATCCTTTATTATTCCATATACTAATGTTTCACTGCTTAATACTTCTTTTAAGTATGCAATTAATTTCATTAATTCATTGTACTCTTCTTCTATTTTTTCTCTTTGCAAACCAGATAGTGTTTTTAATCTCATGTCTAATATTGCTTGAGCTTGTATTTCAGAAAATCCAAATCTCTCCATTAACCTTTCTTTTGCATCATCATAAGCTGCTCTAATAATTGCAATTACTTCATCAATATTGTCTAATGCTATTTTTAATCCTTCTAAAATATGTGCCCTTGCTTCTGCTTTATCTAAATCAAATTTTGTTCTTCTTAATACTACATTTTTTCTATGTTCAATATAATAATCTAAGCATTGTCTTAATGTTAATATTTTTGGTTCTCCATTTACAAGTGCAAGCATTATTATTCCAAAAGTATCTTGCATTTGTGTATTTTTATATAATTGATTTAAAACAACTTGTGGATTTGCATCTCTTTTTAATTCTACTACTATTCTTACTTTATCTTGTCTATCTGATTCATCTCTTATTGCAGATATTCCTTCTAATCTTTTTTCTTTTACTAAATCTGCAATATGTTCTATTAGCTTTGCTTTATTTACTTGGTATGGAAGTGAAGAAACTATTATTCTTTGTTTGTTTCCGCTCATTTCTTCTATTTCTGCTTCTGCTCTTAAAGTAATTTTTCCCCTACCTGTTGTATATGCTTGTTTAATGCCTTCTCTTCCTAATATTGTTGCTCCTGTTGGAAAATCTGGTCCTTTTATTACAGACATTAAATCTTCGTCTGTTACTTCATCTTCGTCTATTATTTTTATAATTCCATTTATAACTTCTGTTAAGTTATGTGGTGGAATATTTGTTGCCATACCTACTGCTATACCAGATGAACCATTTACAAGTAGTGCTGGTATTTTTGCTGGTAAAACTGTTGGTTCTTGTAATCTATCATCAAAGTTTGGCATAAAATCAACTGTATTTTTTTCTATATCTGTAAGCATATTTACAGCTATTTTAGACATTCTTGCTTCTGTGTAACGATATGCAGCTGGTGGATCACCATCAACAGAACCAAAGTTACCATGTCCATCTACCATCATATATCTTAATGAAAAGTCTTGTGCCATTCTAACTAAAGCATCATATACAGATGAATCTCCATGTGGGTGATATCTACCTAAAACGTCTCCAACTGTTGTTGCACACTTTCTATATGGCTTGTCTGGAGTAAATCCGTCTTCATGCATTGTATATAAAATTCTTCTATGCACTGGTTTTAATCCATCTCTAACGTCTGGAAGAGCACGTGCCACAATAACACTCATAGCATAGTCTATGTATGCTGTTCTCATCTCGTTTTCAATATCTCTTTGTATAATATTTTCTTCTGCCTTATCCATTATTCAAACCTCTTTTCATACATTATTTCATCTTTTCATATTATATATTAACAATTTTGAATATGCAAGAAAAAAATCAAAAAAAACTTACGGAAATGTAGGCTTACGAACAAAAAAGCTGCATAAGAAACTTTTTTAATATTCATATTTCCATATTTCTTTTTTGGTAATACTAATTGTTGAGAACAACTTTTTATTAATTATGAATTCATATTTATTTTATACCAATTTATTTGCAAGTTCTAATTCTTCTTGTGTAAGATTGAAGTTTTTTCCATTATTTTTTATTAAATTATGTATGTTTTCTAACTGTCTTGCCTTAGTTATAACACTTTCTAGTGGAACTACCTTTTCTAATTCTTTTTGTATTTTATTAAATTGTCTTTCCATATTTGTAAAGTCTTTTTTTTCATAATACTTGCTCCAATTTTGAGTATATTTATCTATTTTCTCTATTGATTCTACTTGTGAAGTTAAGTTGTTTTCTATATTATCACTAATATTATTTAATATAGAATTTTTTCCTTTTTTTATTAAACTCGCTGTGCTACTTTTTATTAATTTATTTTCTTTTGCTTTTTTTATTCCCCAGTCCAATACATCTGAAATTGAATCAATTAATCCTCCTTTTTTTATAGTTTCTTTTATTTGAGACATATTATCAAATTTGCCTGTAAAAATTCCTAAAAAACTTTTTCCCATTTCTATAGTATTATCTATTGCTGTTTTTACACCAGCTTTAAATCCGTCTGTTATTATACTGTCTTTTATTTCAATTACATTTTCCTCTAAAAAACTGGGTAGAAGTGCCCTTATTCCTAAATCCACTCCTGCATTTATTACTTGTCCTAAATTTGTTTCTAAAAAAGATTTTTGTTCTTCAAAATTTACTGTTCGAGTATTACTTTTTTCTAAACTAATATTATTATTTATTTGTAATTCATTTTTCTCCATATTATTTTCTCCCTTCTTAATTTATCTTCATTTTTTTTATTATATTTATATATTCTTTATTTATATTTTTATTTAACATTTTTAAATTATTGTTGATTATTAAATTATATTTATTACTAAAATTAATTTTTCCTAAAATATTAAAATCGGAAAATAAATTGTTTAATATTTTATTATTAATAGAATTAATATTTATTTTATTAAAAACCACATTAAATTTTTCTTTTTCTATTTTCCATTTATTAATGTATTTTTCTAATAATTTTTTTGTTTTATTTAATTCTATTAAATTTGCATCTGATAAAAAAATTATTGAGTCAGAATTTTTTAATATTTCTTTTGTATATTCACAAGAATATTCCGATGTATTATCAATAATAATTAAATCATATTTTTTTGAGAAACTATTTAAAATATTTCTTATTTTATTTTTTTCTATATAATTTTCTTTAAAGAATATTTCTATTTTTGAAAGCAACTCAATATTGTTGTTTACTTTAATTATTGATTTTTCTTTTTGATTTTTTGTATTGTATCCAAATATCAAATCTAAGCTTTTATTGTAAATATCAAAATCAATTATTAATATTTTTTTATTTTTTACGTTTTTAGAAAAAAGAGAAATAAAGATACTTTTTCCAACTCCTGGTGTTCCAACAACACTTATTATTTTATTTTTTACTTTACTATTTTTATTTGTTTTATTTTTTATTATTTTTAAATTACTTATTTTTTTATTTTTTATTATCTTATTTTTTTGTTTTTTTAATATATTAATTATTTTGCTTATTTTTTTATCTTTTTTATTTTGTTCTATTTTTTTATTATTTTCCATAATAATTTCTCTTAATAATTTTATTTCATTATTTATTTCTATTTCTTTTTTTGCTTTATTTTTTTCCTCTATTACATTAATTAATTCATCAATTGTAATTTCATTATTATAAAAAATAGATTTTATATTTTTCTGCATTAAAAATTCTTTTAATTTGTAATTTTTATTTTCTAATATTACTATTATTTCTATATCGTTATTTATTGTTTTTATTTTATTTATTAAATCCTTAAATCCAATGTTTCCTGGTAATAATTCACTTATTATTATTAAATCTATTTTATTATTTTTTTCTAGAACTTCTATTATTCCTTCTTGATATTGTATATCTGTTTCTATAATATTATATTTTGTTTTTTCCTTTAAAATTTCATTTGTTTTTGGATTTTGCAAAGCAGTTAATATTTTCATTTTATTCCCCTTTATACTATAATTTCTTTTTCGAATTCTGCTACATCTATTTTTGTTAGAATATGTTCATCTCCAACAAACATTAAGCATTCTCCTCTTTTTAATGATTTTATTTCTATTTTTTCTTTTTCTGATAAGTTGGTATATTTATTTAAAATTAAAATATTTTCTTCTTCCAATGCGAAAAATATTTTATTACTAGAATTGTTTAATATACTTTTTCCATATATTCCATCTTCTAAACTAAATATATCTGATATGTCTTGTGTTATTGCTACACTACTTCCTCCATATTTTCTAATTGTTTTAAATATTTTATATATAAAGCTTGCAACATCTTTATTTGATGTTATTCCTATTAATCTCCAAATTTCATCAAGATAAATAGTCTTTTTTATTGTTCTATCTTTTTTTATTTTGTCCCAAAATAAATCTGTAAATAAATACATTCCATACTTTAAATTTTCTTCTCCTAAATCGTAAACATCTGCAATTATTAACTTGTTATTAAATTCAATGTTCGTATAATTATTAAAAAAACTTAAAGAGCCTTTTACAAAAGGGATTAATTTAATTTGCATTTTTTTAGTTTTTTTATCTTTTCCTAAAATATTATATAGATCCTCTAAAATTGGCATATCCTTACTTTCTTTAAAAACAGGTTTGATATTAATTTTGTTTTTTTCTGTTTTATATAAACTATTATCATCAAATGTTATTTCTTTTTGATTGTAGCATTCTATTAACTTTTCTTCCAAAATTGCTTTTTCTTCTTCATTTAGTTCTCCAAAAATTAAATTAAAAAATCCTATTAATCTGCTTATTTTTGTTGCCAAAAAGCCTTTTTCATCTTCTATACTTTCTTTTCTTATATCCAAAATATTTATATATGTTTGTGATGTTGGCCCTATTTTTATAATACTTCCATTTAAATTTTTTGCTAATTTTTCATATTCCCTCTCTGGATCTACAACATATTGTTCTATACCTAAAAGTCTATATCGGAGTATCATTAATTTTGTATAAAATGATTTTCCGAGAACCGCTTGTTCCAAAAATGCACATATTTGCATTTTTATATTTTTCTTGATTATATTTATCTATAAAAACTAATGAATCATTATAAATATTAGTTCCACAAAATATTCCACTTTCGTCAAAAATACTAGATGAAATAAATGGGTACGTAGCAATTAGACCACTTGTTAAAATATTTCTTTTTGCTGTATATTTAATATCATTATTATTTTCCATAATTGGTAAACATGATAAAAATAATTGTTCTTGTCTGAAATTTGCTCTTCTTGTTTGCATTCCGAGTGCTTTGTAAAACTCCTTCTATTTTATTTAATAAATATTCTTGTTCTTCTATTTTCTCGGAAAAGATATTTAAATAAATATAAAGAAAATAAATATCTTCATTATTCACTTGTATCTCTTTTCTAATATATTTCGCATCATTATATGTAAACGCTGCAATATCAATATTTTGATTGTTTTTATTTTCTTCTTTCAGGTCTACCCCAACATTTGCTATATTATAAGTTAACTTTCTAATTATTTTATATGGATCTTGTTTTTCATAAAAAATTGATATGTTTAAATTTAAATTTAAATCTAATATTTTTCTTAATATTAAATTTGTATATTCTCTATAATAATTAACTATTATTATTCCTGAATAAAAAATATTATCTATTTCTAAATATCTTGGATCTTTTAAATTAATATATGCTGGTGATATTTTATCTATTTGAGTAAATATGCCATCTATTTTTTCACTTTTCTCTTTTTTATTTAAAAATTTTATTTTTTTACCTCCTTTTAATTTTCTAATAAATCTTTTCTGGAATTTAAAAAAGAATATAAAATTTTTTCTGTCATTTTTTTATCAGATATATCTATAACAACATTTCCACATCTTGATAGGCATTCTTTTATACTAAAATATTTATCATTTAATTTATCAAATGTTATTTTTTCATTAATATTTGTTTTTGTTTTTTTTATTTCTGGATTTTCTTTTATTAGAATATAAAAATTTTTGGAAGAAGATTTTTTTTCGATATTTAATTTTTTTATATAATTAATATATTTTTCTGATAAATTTTTTATATTTTCTTTTTCTTCTTTGTTTTTTTCTTTTATTTTGGAAATATGATTAGATAAATCTTTTTTGTTGCTTTGAATTAAAATTTGAATATCAAAATTACAAGTTTTTAAAAAAATTTTATAAGAATTTAAAATTGCTTCTTTTTCTAAATTTGATTTTAGTTCAAAATTTATTGGTATAATTTTTAATATTTTAATATAATTTTTATTTTTCAATTTTATTATACCATTTTCTAAAATCTCATCTACTGGAAGCCATTCTTGTACAGAATTAACTTTTTTCGATATCATTTCTCCTCCTCTCTTTATAAAATTATGTTACATTTTTTTCCAACTCTTGTCAAGTTTTTTCGTTCCTTATTATTCGACAAAATTTTTGTTATATTTTTACAGTATTTTTTTAAATTGATTGAGCATAATAACAATATAAGGTTTATATTGGTTGAACTAAGAGCAAATTAGGATTTTATTTTCCGAAGTTTTAATTTGTTCGAGCAAAGATGTATTGTAGTTTTTATAGATTATAATATGTCGGCGACGTAAATTATAATATGTGTATGCAAGCTGTATTATTATTTATATTCTGTATATGGTTAAATTATATGTATTATAGTTGGGTTAAGGTTGTATTAATATCTACATTTAATTTTTAAAAATTTTTATTTATTAAAATTAAATAAGGGGTTGTTTTTAGTCCCTCGTTTTGGATGAATACAGTTTCTTTTGGTGTTTTTATGGCCGAACAAAGAATTAAAATATGTGGTTTATTGTTTATTCATATAGCAATATATGTTAGATAAAAAAATTAGATATTTTAGTTTTAGTTGAAGATTAATATGGGCTTTATGCATAATAGCTCGGGGTAATTCCGAGCTATTAGTTTTTTATAAATTATATATCAAGGTTTTTAACAAACTTTGCATTTTCTTCTATAAATTGTCTTCTTGGAGCTATATCATCTCCCATTAATACTGTAAATATTTCATCTGCCTTTATTGCATCTTCTACTGTAACTTGCACCATTGTTCTAGTTTCTGGATTCATTGTTGTTTCCCATAATTGCTCTGGATTCATTTCTCCTAGACCTTTATATCTTTGAATATTCATTCCGTCTCTTCCAAGTTCATCTAGTTTTTGAGTTAACTCATCATCAGAATAACAATAAACATCTTTCATTCCTTTTCTTGCTAACTTGTATAGTGGTGGTTGTGCTAAATAAACATTTCCGTTTTCAACAAGAGGTCTCATATATCTAAAGAAAAATGTTAACAATAAAGTTCTGATATGTGCACCGTCTACATCGGCATCTGCCATTATTATTACTTTCCCATATCTAATTTTTGTTATATCAAAATCTGCTCCTATTCCTGCACCAACTGCAAGTATTACTGGTTGTAATTTATCGTTATTATATATTTTGTCAGCTCTTGATTTTTCAACATTTAGCATTTTTCCCCAAAGAGGTAATATTGCTTGGAATTTTCTATCTCTTCCTTGTTTTGCACTTCCTCCTGCAGAATCTCCCTCAACTATATATACTTCACATTCTTCTGGTTTATTACTACTGCAATCTGCAAGTTTTCCTGGAAGAGTTGTGCTTTCTAAAACATTTTTTCTTCTTACTAATTCTCTTGCTTTTCTTGCTGCTTCTCTTGCTCTTGAAGCACTAATACATTTTTCTAATACTGCTTTTGCTACTACTGGATTTTCTTCTAAGAATGCTGATAATTCTTCATTCATTACACTTTGAACAGCACCAGTTACTTCACTATTTCCTAATTTTGTTTTTGTTTGTCCTTCAAATTGTGGTTCTTTTACTTTTACAGAAATAACAGCTGTAATACCTTCTCTTATATCTTCGCCTTGAAGATTTCCATCTTTATCTTTTAATATATTGTGACTTCTTGCATAGTCGTTAAAAACTTTTGTTAAAGATCTTTTAAATCCTTCTAAATGTGTTCCACCTTCTATTGTATTAATGTTATTAACAAAGCTATATATATTTTCTGAATAACTTGTTGTATATTGAATTGCTATTTCTACCGGAGTATCTCCATTTTTTTCTATATATATTGGTTTTGGATTTAATTTTTCTTTGTTTTTATTTAAGAATTCTACAAAAGAAACAAGTCCTCCTTCATAACAAAAGTCTGCTTTTTTTGGAGTTTCTTCTCTTTCATCTGTTAATGTTATTCTTAATCCTTTTGTTAAGAAAGCCATTTCTCTTAATCTATTTTCTAATATTTCATATTCATATTCTAATGTTTCAAAGATTGTATCATCTGCTAAAAATCTAACTGTTGTTCCTGTTTTATCTGAATCTCCTATTCTTTGTAAAGGTTTCACTGTTTTACCTCTTTCAAAAGCCATTTGGTAAATTCCACCATCTCTTTGGATAGTAACTTCTGTCCATGTAGATAATGCATTTACAACAGATGAACCAACTCCATGAAGACCTCCTGATACTTTATATCCGCTATCTCCACCAAATTTTCCACCAGCATGTAAAACAGTATAAACTGTTTCTGCAGCAGATATTTTTGTTTTTGGATGTATATCTACTGGTATTCCTCTACCATCATCTTCTACTTTTATTACATTTCCCTTTTCTATTGTTACATGTATGTTTTTACAATATCCTGCTAAAGCTTCATCAACACTGTTATCAACAATTTCATAAACTAAATGATGAAGACCTCTTGCAGAAACACTACCAATATACATACCTGGTCTTTTTCTAACTGCTTCTAATCCTTCTAATACTTGAATCTGATCTGCTTTGTACTCATGCTCAAATTTTTCCATTTTCTTACGCTCCTTTTTTTAAATACAATCAATAGTTGCTTTTGTTACTTTAAATAATTTATATTTTGAATTATTTATTTTAAAACTATCTGTACATGTTATAATTACTTGATTTTCTTTTATATTTTCAAACAATCCTTGTATTCTTTTTTTGTCCAACTCAGACATAAAATCATCTAATAGAATAACTGGTCTTTCTCCTATTTCTTCATATATAACTTCTGCTTCCGCAAGTTTTAAAGAAATTATTGTTGTTCTTTTTTGTCCTTGTGAGCCATATATTGATACTGGATTTTTATTTATATATATTTCAAAATCATCTCTATGTATTCCTACACTAGTATACCCTTTTTGTATATCACTTTTTTGATTTTTTTTCAAATTTTCTAAATAATTTTTTCCGTATGTTAGAAAAATATTCCATTTTTATTTCTTCTTTATTTTCTGTTGTATTTAAATGAATCTTATAAATTTTATTATTTATTTTTTCTATAAATTCTTTTCTATATTCGTATATTTTTTGTCCTATTTTTGCTATTTGTTCATCCCATATATATAAATTTTCTACTGATTTTCCTTCGTATTTTATTTGTTTTAAATAAAAATTTCTTTGTTCTAAAATTTTATTATATTCACTTAAAAGATTTATATATAATGGTCTTAATTGACTAATCATTATATTTAAAAATCTTCTTCTTTTACTTGGTTCGTTATTTATTATTCCTATATCTTCTGGTGTAAACAATACAATATATGTTTTTCCTATTATTTCGCTAGTTTTCTTTGTTGGAATGTTATTAATATAAAATTTCTTTTTTTCTTTCATTTCAAATTTTATATTAATATCTCTATCCTCTTTTTGACTTATCATTTCTATTTTGCTAAAATCTTTATCTTTGTTTATTAATTCTTTGTCTTTATTTGTTCTAAAAGACTTTCCTAAACTACAAACAAAAATAGCTTCTAAAATATTTGTTTTTCCTTGAGCATTATCACCATATATTATATTTACGTTTTTGTCAAATTCTATTTCTACTTTTTCATAATTTCTAAAATTTTCTAATTTAACTTTTTGAATGTACATTTTTTAATCCTCTAAATGATACTTTTTTCAAAGAATTATTCTTCTTTCATTCTAATTGGAAGAATCATATATGTGTAGTTTCTTGCCGTTTCATCTATTGGTTTTATTACACAAGGAGAAATGCTTGTACCAAAGGAAATAAATATTTCTTCATCTTCTACTGCTTTTAAAGCATCTAAGAAATATTTTGGATTAACTCCTATTTCTAAATCCTTTCCTTCTGTTTCTGTGTATATTTCTTCTTTTGCATCACCTGTTTGGTTTGTACAAGAAATTGTTACTTTTCCTACTTCTATTTTTATTTTTACTGGATATTTTTTTTCTTTTTCTATACTTGATGATGAAATTAAGCTTATTCTTTCAAAGCAATTTTGTAAAACATTTTTATTTACTCTTATTCTTGTTTCCCAGTTGTTTGGAATAACACTTGCATAATTTAAAAATTCTCCATCTAATAATCTTGTTACTATTTTACAGTTTTCCATTTCAAAAATAGCTTGATTTTTAGAAACCCCTATTTTTATACTATCAAAAGAATCTAAAATAATTTTATTTACTTCATTTAAAGTTTTTCCTGGTATTACAGCTTTAAAATCACTTGTTGCATTTTCTAAATCTTGTTTAAACCAAGCCATTCTAAAACCATCTACTGCAACAACATTTAAACTATTATTAACAACTTCAAATAAACATCCTGTAAATATTGGTCTATTTTCTTCTATACTAACTGCAAATATTGTTTTTCTTATCATGTTTTTTAAAACAGTTTGATCTGTTTGTATAGAATTTTCTACTTCTATTTTTGGAAGCTCTGGAAATTCTTCTGGTTCCATTGTTGATAATTTATAAAGAGAACCTTCACATTCAATAACAAGTAATTTATTTTCATTTACTTCTATACTTATTTCTGTATCTGGAAGTTTTCTTATTATTTCACTAAACATCATTGCATTAACAACAGTATTACCTTCTTCTTTCACTTCACAGTCTATTATATATTCTATACCTAATTCTAAATCATAGGTAGTAAGCTTTAGTTCATTATTATTCGTTTGTATAAGGATACCTTCTAATATAGGCATAGTTGTTCTAGTTGGTACACCCCTAACAACTGCAGATAATCCTTTTTGTAGTTTTTCTTTTTCACAAATAATTTTCATAATTTTTTTGCTCCTTTTTTATATATAAATAATAAATATTAGTAATAGTATTATTATGTCTTGTGGATTGTGTGGAAAAATCAATTTTTTTGCTATTTCCCTAGAAAAATTAATGTGCATATAGTTGTTAATAAATTAAAAAGTTATAAACATTATTAATTTTTTATTAGGGAAAACTATAAATTCACAGTTTTTTTTATTTTATTAACAATTATCTATGGATAACTTTTTTGTTGCTTCCGTAAGAAAAGATTGAATAATTTTTTGAAAAATATGTTTGTAAAACAAGTTTTTTATATAAATATTAAATTTTGTTTATATATTAACCTTTTTTCGACAAAATTATTTTTTTAACACTTTCCACAATTAATTTTGTATTTGATTCTGGATTTTGTTTTATTTCTTGTTCTATTTTTTTATAACCATGCATTATTGTTGAATGATCTCTTTTTCCAAAAGCTTCTCCTATTTTAGGAAAAGATTCATTTGTTAAAGTTCTACATAAATACATTGCTATTTGTCTTGGAAAAGCGATATCGTTAGATCTTTGAGCACTTGCTAAGTCCTTCATAGAAATATTAAAATATTTACAAACCATTTCTTGAATAAATTCTATAGTTATAACAGAAGAATTTTGCATAATTACTGCATTAATAGCATTTTCAGACATTTCCATAGTAATTGGTGTGTGTGTTAAAGAAGATGTTGCTACTAATTTATTAAAAACTCCTTCTAATTCTCTAATGTTAGAATCTATTTTTGCAGCAATATTAGAAAGCACATCATCATTTATAATTATGTGCTGTTCATCTGTTTTTTTTCTTAAAATAGCTAAACGAGTTTCGTAATCAGCCATAGAAACATCTGCAAGAAGTCCCCATTCAAATCTAGATTTTAATCTATCTTGTAATAATGGAATATCTTTTGGTGGTCTATCACTAGAAATAACTATTTGTTTGCCACTTTCATGTAATGTATTAAAAGTGTGAAAAAATTCTTCTTGTAATTGTTTTTTTCCAGAAATAAATTGAATATCATCTATTAATAAAACATCTATATTTCTATACTTTTGTCTAAATTTTTCTGTACTTGCATTTTTTAATGCGTCTATAAATTCGTTAGTAAATTTTTCAGAAGTAACGTAAAGAACTTTTGCATTGTTATTATTTATAAGTACTTCATTTCCAATAGCATGCATTAAATGTGTTTTACCTAGACCTACTCCTCCATATAAAAACAATGGATTATAAGCTGTAGCTGGTGATTCCGCAACAGCAAGAGATGCTGCATGTGCAAATCTATTATTATCTCCAACAACAAAAGTACTAAAAGTATATTTAGGATTTAAAGAATAATTAGTAAATTTAAAATTATTATTGTTTAAAACTTTACTCTCTTCTTTTTCTTCTATTTCAACTTCTTTATTTGGGTCTTTACATATTATTGATAAAGTACAATTCTTTTGTAATAATACAGAAAAAGTATTCATTATTAGATCATGAAATTTAGCATCTACAAAGTTTCTTTTAAAAACTTCATCAGAAACAAGTACAACATTATTATCTGTAATACTCTCTATTTTCAAAGGCTCAATCCATGTTTTGTGAGATACTTCACTCATTTCGTCTTTTAATAAATCTTTTGCTTGATTTAATATTTCATTTAAATCTTCATTCATCATTTACACCCCTGTTAATTGTTATCCACAAACTTATCCACAAATGTGAATAAGTTTGGCTATAAATAAGCAAAAATCCGCAATAGAGTTATCAACAATACAAATAAAAAATGTCCTCAAAGCCTTATTTCCCTATTATTTTTTTAATAATATCAAAAATAAAAAAAATTATCAACAGAAAAATAAAAAATAATACAAAAAGTTAACAAATACTTGACAAAACTACTATGTTTAATATATAATCGTGATACTTATGATTTTAATTAGGAGGTCGAAACATGAAAAGAACATATCAACCAAAAAATAGACAAGAAAAGAAAGAACATGGATTTATTAAAAGAATGAAAACAAGAGCAGGAAGAAATGTTTTAAAAGCAAGACGTGCAAAAGGTAGAAAAAAACTTACAGCTTAAATAAAAGATAAATGAGTGATAAAATTGAAAAAAACTAAAATGCTAAAAAAAAATTATGAATTTAAAAATGTATTAACAAGAGGAAAGTATTACGGTGGTAAACAAATAGAAATTTTTGTTTTAAAAAATAAAAAGCCTTTTGTTATGTTAGGAATAGCAGTAAGTAAAAAAGTAGGAAATAGTGTTTCAAGAAATAGAATAAAAAGATTAATCAAAGAAAATTATCGCTTATTAGAAAAAGATATTAAAGAAAATAATAGTTTAGTAATATTGTGGAAAAAAAGTGTTGATAAAGAAGAAGCAGACTTTTATAAAATAAAAGAAGATATGAAGCAAATTTTTGAAAAAGCAGAAATAATATAAGGATATAAAAGATGAAAAAAATATTAATTTTATTAATAGAAAAATATCAAAAACATATTTCTATTTTTTTAAAATCTAAAGGTATAAAATGTAAATATTATCCAACATGCTCAGAATATACTAAACAAGCAATAATTAAGTATGGGACTATAAAAGGAATCTTTTTAGGAATAAAAAGAATATTAAAATGTAATCCTTTTTCAAAAGGAGGATATGATCCTTTAAAATAGTTTTAGGAGGTTAAATATATGGGAGCTATTTCTAATTTATTTGGTTATATTTTAAATTATATATATCAATTTGTTCAAAATTATGGAGTATCTATAATTTTATTTTCAATTTTTCTTAAACTAATACTTTTACCTTTATCAATAAAACAACAAAAAACAATGAAAAAAACAGCAAAAATTCAAGTAAAAGTAAAAGAATTGCAAGAAAAATATAAAAATGACCAAATGAAAATGAATCAAGAAATGATGGATTTATATAAAAAAGAAAATATGAGTCCTTTTAGTGGATGCTTAACATCTATTATACAAATTATTTTATTGTTTGCTATGTTTGGGTTAGTAAGAAACCCATTAACATACATGAAAAAAATAGATACAGCAACAATAGAGAATTATAAAAATGAGATAAAACAAGAAGTTGGCGAAAATAGTATAAGTACAAATTATCCAGAAATAAGCATAGTTAAATATGTTAATGAAAATAAAGAAAAAAGTGATGAAGCTTATATTAATATGAACTTTTTGGGATTAGATTTGAGCAGTGTTCCACAAGAGAATTACAAAGATTTTAAAGTATATATAATTCCTGTTTTATATGTTTTAACAAGTATGTTATCAATGAAAATTTCAACGAGTGCAACAAATAAAAAAGATAAAAATATAGAAAAAGAAGAAAGTAAAGAAGTAAAAAAAGAGCAAGAAGAGCTTGATATGGCAGAACAGATGACAAAGAATATGTCTTGGTTTATGCCAATAATGGCTGTTAGTATTTCTATAATCGCACCTTTAGGACTAGCTCTTTATTGGTTAGTAAATAATATTTTAATGATTTTAGAAAGATTGGTATTGAATAAAATTTTAGATTCTAAGGAGGAGGCTTAAAAATGGGAAGAACAGTTAAAGCAGAAGGAAAAACAACAACAGAAGCCATAGAAAAAGGATTAAAAGAATTAGGAGTTTCAAAGGATAAGGTAGAAGTAAAAATTTTAGAAGAAGAAAAAAGAAGCTTTTATAGTATATTATCACCAAGAGTTGTTAAAGTAGAACTTACATTAAAGGAAGATAATCAAGAAAAATTAGTAAAGAATGAAAAAGTAAAAGAAGAAAAAAAGCATAACGAAAATATAGAAGAAATAAAGAAAGCAGTAGAAGAAATTAATGAATTCTTAAATAAATTTTTAAAAGGAAAAGAAACTTTTGAAACAGAAATAAAAGAATTTGATATATGTGTTGATATTAATGGAGAAAACCTTAATTATTTAATAGGGTATAGAGGAGAAACAATTAATTCTATTCAAACAATATTAACGGCTATAGCAAACAAAAAAAGTACACAAAAAATTAGAGTATATTTAGATATAGCAGGATATAGAGAAAAAAGAATAAAAACTTTAGAAGATTTGGCTGAAAAATTAGCAAGAACTGTAGAAAGAACAAGAAAATCTGTAACATTAGAGCCAATGACAGCTTATGAAAGAAAAATAATCCATACAAAATTACAAAATAATAGTAAAGTAAAAACTTTTAGTAAGGGAGAAGAGCCTTATAGAAAAGTAGTTATATCATTGAAATAATAAATAATAAAAAAGGCAGGGGGAGGAAATTCCCTGTTTTTTTTATCTTAAAGGAGAAAAAATGGAAGAAACAATTGCTGCAATATCAACAGCACCAGGAACAGCCGGAATAGGAATAATAAGAATGTCTGGTAAAGATGTTTTTAGTGTTTTAGAAAAAATATTTAAACCAATTAAAGAAGAATCAATAGAAAAAATAAATGGATACACTATAAAATATGGAAAAATTTTCAATCCGGAAACAAATGAAACTATTGATGAAGTATTAGTTTCATATTTTAAAGAACCAAAAAGTTATACACAAGAAAATATGTGCGAAATTAATTCACACGGTGGAACAATTGTGGTTAGGAAAATATTAGAGTTATGTTTAAAAAATGGAGCTCAAATGGCAGAACCAGGTGAGTTTACTAAACGTGCTTTTTTAAATGGAAGAATAGATTTAGCAAAAGCAGAAGCAGTAATAAACTTAATAAATGCAAAATCTGAAAAAGAAACAAAAGCATCTATAAATCAACTGGAAGGTAATTTATCTTTAGAAATAAAAAGAATTAAAAAAATGATTCTTTCTTTACTTGCAGATATAGAAGCCTCTATAGATTATCCAGAATATGATGAAGCAGAAGAAGTTTCTAACAATAAAGCTTTAACAAAATTAGATGAAATACAAAAAGAACTAGAAAAATTAGATAAAAGTTTTGAAACAGGAAAGATAATAAAAGATGGAATAAAAGTAGCTATAATAGGAAAACCCAACAGCGGAAAATCCTCTCTATTAAATGCAATTTTAAAAGAGGATAGAGCAATTGTAACAGATATAGAGGGAACTACAAGAGATACAATAGAGGAATTTGTTACGATAGATGGAATACCTTTTAAATTTGTAGACACTGCAGGGATAAGGAAAGCAGATAATAAAGTAGAAGAAATAGGAATAGAAAAATCTAAAAAAGTTGCTAAAGAAAGTGATTTAATAATTGCGATGTTTGATAATTCTAAAAAACTTACTAAGGAAGATGAAGAAATTTTAGATTTTATAAAAGATAAAACTGCAATTATAATTTTAAACAAAATAGATTTGAAAGAAAAAATTTTAGAACAAGAAGAAAGAATAACAAAAAGTGGTAAAGATGTTATAAAAATTTCTTTGCTCTCAAATTGCGATTTAAGCGGTTTTTATAAAGAATTAAACATGTTATTCGAATTAAACAAAATAAACCCTGACAACGAAATTATAATTACAGAGATGAGACATAAAAAATTAATAGAAGATGCAATATCACATACAGAAAATGCAAAGAAAACAATTTTAGATAATATACCAATAGACATTATTTCAATAAATATAAAAGAAATAATAGAAGATTTATCAAAAATTACAGGAGAAAATGTAACAGAAGATGTTATAAATGAAATCTTTTCTAAGTTTTGTTTAGGAAAATGATTGAAAAATAAAAGAAGGGATAGAATATGAGTTATTACGCAGGAGATTATGAAGTAGCAGTAATAGGAGCAGGACATGCAGGATGTGAAGCAGCACTTGCTTGTAGCAGAAAGGGTCATAAAACATTACTATTTTCAATAAGTTTGGAATGTGTTGCAAATATGCCATGTAATCCTAATATAGGGGGAACATCAAAAGGGCATTTAGTAAGAGAAATAGATGCACTTGGTGGAGAGATGGGAAAAAATATAGATAAAACTTTTATACAGTCTAGAATGTTAAACACCTCAAAAGGACCAGCAGTCTACTCTTTAAGGGCTCAAGCAGACAGAAAAAAATATCAACAAGAAATGAAGCATACATTAGAAAAACAAGAAAATTTGTCAATAAAACAAGCTGAAATAGTAGATATAAAAGTAGAAGATGGAAAAGTTACAGCAGTAGAAACAAATATTGGCGCAATATATGGAGTAAAAGCAGTAATAATAGCAACAGGAACTTACTTGAAAGGAAAAATATTTATAGGTGAAACAAATTTTGAAAGTGGACCAGATGGGGTGTTCCCTGCAAATAAATTATCTAAATGCTTAAAAAATCTTGGAATAAAAATAGTTAGATTTAAAACAGGTACACCAGCTAGAGTAAATAGAAGAACTATAGATTTTTCTAAGATGGAAATACAAGAAGGAGATAAAGATATAACTCCATTTTCCTTTGAAAATGAACCAAAACAAATTAATCAAGTTCCTTGCTATTTAACATATACAAATGAAAAAACACATGAAATAATAAGAAAAAACCTACATCGTTCTCCATTATATGCTGGAAAGATAGAAGGAACAGGACCAAGATATTGTCCATCTATAGAAGATAAAGTAGTTAGATTTAGTGATAAACCACGTCATCAGATATTTATAGAGCCAATGGGAGAAAATACAGAAGAAATGTACGTTCAAGGAATGAGTTCATCACTTCCTGAAGATGTACAAATAGCAATGTATAGAACAATTCCAGGGCTAGAAAATGTAGAGTTTACAAGACCTGCTTATGCAATCGAATATGATGCAATTGACCCAACTCAATTAAAATTATCATTAGAATTAAAAAATATAAAAGGTATGTTTTTAGCAGGACAGACAAATGGTACATCAGGGTATGAAGAAGCTGCTGCACAAGGATTAATTGCAGGAATTAATGCAAGCTTACAGTTAGAAGGAAAAGAACCAATTATATTACATAGATCAGATGCGTATATAGGAGTTTTAATAGATGATATAGTAACAAAAGGAACAAATGAGCCATATAGAATGATGACTTCGAGAGCAGAATATAGATTATTGTTAAGACAAGATAATGCAGACTTAAGATTAACACCAATAGGTCACGAAGTAGGACTTATTTCGGATGAAAGATATAATAAATTTTTAGAAAAGAAACAAAACATTGAAAAAGAAATTGAAAGAATAAATAAAGTAACAATAAAGCCAACAAAAGAAGTGAATGAATTTCTAGAAAAAAACAATTCTACTCCAATAAGTACAGGGGTAAGATTAGTTGAATTATTAAAAAGATCAGAACTTAGTTATAATAAATTAAGTGAAATTGATTTAGAAAGACCTATTTTAACAAAACAAGAAGCAGAACAAGTAGAAATACAAGTAAAATATGAGGGATACATAAAGCTACAATTAGCACAAGTTGAGAAGTTTAAAAAGCTTGAAAACAAAAGACTTCCAGAGGATTTTGATTATAGCAATTTAAAAGGAATTAGCTTAGAAGCAAGGCAAAAACTAAATCAATTTAAACCAGTTTCAATAGGACAAGCATCAAGAATTTCTGGAATATCACCAGCAGATATAAGTGTTTTATTAATACATTTAGAACAGTTAAAGAGAAAATAGAGGTTAATAATTGGGTCGCATTTAGAAACGGCCCAATTATATTAAAAGGAGAAAAAATGGAAATCGAAGAATTTAATGAAAAAATGAATGAGAATTTAAAAGAATTGGATATAGAATTATCAGAAAAACAATTAAAACAATTTTATGATTATATGAACATTTTAATTGAATGGAATAAAGGTATGAATTTAACAAATATAATAGAACCAGAAGAAGTAATAAAAAAACATTTTATTGATTCTCTAACAGTTTTAAAACACACAAAAGAAGATGATTCTATTATAGATGTAGGAACAGGTGCCGGATTTCCAGGAATACCAATAAAAATAGCATATCCAAAAACAAAAATAACTCTATTAGATTCTTTAAATAAAAGAATAAAATTTTTAGATGAAGTTATAAACAAACTAGAATTGAAAGATATAAAAACCATACATGGAAGAGCAGAGGAATTTGCACATAATAATAACTACAGAGAAAATTATAATATAGCCATTGCAAGAGCTGTTGCTTCATTAAATGTGCTGAGTGAATATTTGTTGCCTTTTGTAAAAGTAGGAGGACATGCAATTGGAATGAAAGGAACAAAAGGAAAAGAAGAAGCAATAGAAGGAGAAAATGCAATAAAAATTCTTGGAGGAAAAATAAAAGAAATACAAGAGTTTGAGCTTCCAAAAACAGATATATATAGAGCAATAATTATTATAGAAAAGGAAAAAATCACGAATAAAAAGTATCCCAGAAAAGCAGGAACTCCTTCAAAAGAACCATTATAATCTGTTTCACAAAAAACAGATGCTCAAAACAGTTGATGCTGTAAGAAATTTATACTGCCAGACAAAATTTGTTTTTAAACAAAATTCGACAAAATAAAATTAAAAATATTTATAAAATTCATTGACATATTGATAATATTTTTATATTATTAATAAGCAATGAATTTTTTTCATATTTTTTTACACGGAGGGATAAAATTGAGTAAGGTAATAGCAGTAGTAAATCAAAAGGGAGGAGTCGGAAAGACTACAACCGCAGTAAATGTAAGCACAATACTAGCGAAAAAAGGCAAAAAAGTTTTACTAATAGATGCAGATCCACAAGGAAATGCAACAAGTGGAGTAGGATTAGATAAAAATACTGAGAAATCAATATATGATGTTATAATAAATGATGTAGAAATAGACGAAGCAATAGAAAAAACTCAAATAAAAAATTTATATGTTTGTCCTTCTAACATCAATTTAGCAGGAGCTGAAGTCGAACTAGTTTCAATGCTTTCAAGAGAACAAAGATTAAAAGAAAAACTAAAAAAGATAGAAAATGACTTTCATTATGTTATAATAGACTGTCCACCATCACTAGGGCTTCTAACTATAAATGCATTTACAGCAGCAAATTCTCTATTAATACCTATACAATGTGAATATTATGCATTAGAAGGTGTTGGACAACTTATGAATACAGTTAATTTAATAAAAAAACAACTAAATAAAGACTTGTATATAGAGGGAGTAGTTCTAACAATGAGCGATGTAAGGACAAACCTTTCTAACCAAGTAATAAGAGAAGTTAAAACATATTTTAAAGACAATGTCTATAAGACAATAATTCCAAGAAATGTTAAATTAAGTGAAGCACCAAGCTTTGGAATGCCAATTACTGTGTATGCTCCAAAGTCAAAAGGGGCAAGGTGTTACGAGAAACTAACAAATGAAATATTAAAAGATAAAAGAAAATAATTTAGAAGGGGTTGAACAAAATGACAAAAAAAACAGGCTTAGGAAAAGGATTAGATGCATTACTAATAAATAATGTTGTAGAAGAAGAGAAAGTACACGAAGGAGAAGTAGTTCAAAATTTAAAATTAATAGAAGTAGAGCCAAATAGAGACCAACCAAGAAGAAACTTTGATGAAGAAGCTATAGAAGATTTATCTAATTCTATTAAAGAATATGGTGTTATACAACCAATTATCGTAACAAAGCAAGATAATTATTATAAAATAGTTGCTGGAGAAAGAAGATGGAGAGCATCTAAAAAAGCTGGACTTACTGAAATACCAGCAATTGTAAGAGATTATGATGAACAAAGAAACAATGAAATAGCGCTAATAGAAAATATTCAAAGAGAAGACTTAAATCCTATTGAAAAGGCAACAGCAATAAGAGAATTATTAGATAAATATAATTTAACACAACAAAAATTAGCAGACAAATTAGGAATTAGTAGAAGTGGTCTTGCAAACACAGTAAGAATACTAAATTTACAACCAGAAGTAATAGAATTAGTAAAAGAGGGAAAACTTACAGAAGGGCATTGTAAAGCTCTATTAGGAATAGAAGACCCAGAAAAACAATATCAAGCAGCAAAATATATTATAGAAAATGGAGAAACTGTAAGAGACGTAGAAAAACAAGCAAAGATAAAGAAAAAAGCAAATTCTACAGTAAAAAACAGATATGAACCAATTTATAGAGATATAGAAGATTCATTTAGGAGTTTTTTCGGAACAAAAGTTAAAATAGATGCAAAACAAAGAAGTGGAAAAATAATAATTCAATATTCTTCAAATGAAGATTTAGAGAGGATTTTAGGCTTAGTTAAATAAAATATTGATTGGAGGAATAGTTTATGATAAGCGAGTTTTTAAAATCTGAAATATTTTTAATTGTTGTTGCTGTAATAAATATAATTTTATTAATACTATATATATGTAACTGCATAAAATTAAAAAAAATAAATAAAAATTATAATGCCTTTATGAAAAAAGTTGGTAGAGGCGAAAATATAGATGAAATACTTAAAAAATATATTATGGCAGTAGAAAATGTAGACGAAAAAAATAAAGAAATTGAAAAATATTGTGATAGATTAGATAAAAATATATCTGAATGTATACAAAAAATAGGAATGGTTAGATACAGTGCATTCAAAGATACAGGAAGCGATTTAAGCTTTGCTTTAGCAATGCTAGATGATAATAATAATGGAGTAATATTAAATGGTATATATTCAAGAGAAATGTCTAATATATATGCAAAACAAGTAAAAAATGGATCAGCAGTTAATAAACTATCAGAAGAAGAAAAACAAGCTTTAGAAAAAGCTTTAAATGTACCCAAAAGATATGATGTGAGTGAATAAAAGGAAAAATTGCATCAAATTCTATTGACTTTAACGCCAAAAAATGCTATTATAGATACTGTTCTTGGCGTTAATTGCCAAATATGGAGAGGTGGTCGAGTTGGTTTATGGCACCAGTCTTGAAAATTGGCGTAGGTTTGTAGCCTACCGTGGGTTCGAATCCCACCCTCTCCGCCATTTTTTTTAATATGGAGACGTACCCAAGTGGTTGAAGGGGGCAGTTTGCTAAACTGCTAGGGTTCGTAAGGGCCGCGGAGGTTCAAATCCTCTCGTCTCCGCCAAAAGCACTTTATTCAAAGTGCTTTTTTTGTTGTATATGAAAATAGACTTTTTTTGAATGTATATACGAAAATTACTAAGCAAAAAAGTATAATAATTTCTGAAAAGTTTAAACAAAAAAATAAATAACAAAGAATTAAAATAATAAATAATAAATAAATAATAAATAATTAAATAATAAATAATTAAATAATAAATAATAAAATAATAAATAATAAAATAATAAATAATAAATAATTAAATAATAATAAAATAATAAAATAATAAAATAATTAATAATAAATAATTAAACAATAAATAATTAAATAATAAATAATAAATAATTAAACAATAAACAATAAATAATAAATAATAAATAATAAAATAATAAATAATAAAATAATAAATAATAAAATAATAAATAATAATTAAATAATAATTAAATAATAATTAATTAAATAACAAATAATAAATAATTAATAATTAATTAAATAACAAATAATAAATAATTAATAATAAATAATTAATAATAAATAATTAAATAACTAATAATTTAATTAATTATTTATTATTTAATAAAACATTCTATTATTAAACTATTATTGGACGAAAAAATAGTAAAAGTTTTAAAATATAAATTTTAATTAATATGAATAAATATATGAGGAAAAAAATGAAACAAAAAACAAATTTACTAAGAGACAAAAACAGCAAAAGTAAAATGTAGATTAAAAGTAAAACAACTTGTAATTTTTAAAGTATAAAAAAGTAAATGATATAAAGATATGAAAAAATTTTAAGAAAGTTTTAAATAAAAAAACGGACTTTGTCAAAAGAATATTGTAAATAAAATCACTGAATAAAAAATGGCAGAGTCTTTAAAAAAATAATCAAAAAAAGTATTGAGCAAAAAACGTAAAACATATAGGAAATAACAAACAAAGGAGTTTTTTCTTTATAAAAGCAAAACTTTACATAAAGTATAAATGCAAACAAAAAATATGGATTTAAAAAGCAAATAGAAGTAATAGAAAAAATGAAAAAGTAAGATATAAGATAGTAAATAAAAAAGAGAAAACAGATCAAAAAAAAGAGAGTATACATAAAACTAACAGCATAATTGAAAGAAAAAAACGAGCAAAAAAATTTTGTAAATTCTAAAGAAGAAAAGATTAAGAAAAGAATAAATGAAAAACAGCAAGAAAACACATGAGTCAAAAAGACAATAAGACAATTAATAAATAGTTAAGAAATAAAATTATAAAACAATAAATAATAATATTAAAAAACGAATAATTAAAAATAAATAATAAAAATTAAATAATAAAATAATTAAATAATAATAAATAATAAAAATGAAATAATAAAAATAATAATTAATGAATAATAATTAATATTTATTATTTAATAGAAAAATAAACATAAAAAAATATTAAAAATAAATATTAAAAAATTAATTGTGATTATTTTTTAAAAAAAGAAAGCATAAAATGCAAAAATAGTTATAAATATTTAAGGGTGATATTTATGAGTATTGGATTAGCATTAGCACGGTGGCGGGGCTAAAGGCGCGGCACATATAGGTGTGATTAAAGCTTTTGAAGAAGAAAATATAAATATAGATTATATTTCTGGAACATCATCAGGAAGTATTATAGCAGCACTTTTTGCTATGGGATATAATTCAGATGAAATATATTATTTATTTAATAAATATTCAAAAAAAATTAAATATATAAGTTATAAAAATATATTAAAATTAATTTATGGAATATTTATTAAAGGGAAAATAATAATAAAAGGTTTTAATAATGGGAAAATTATTGAAGAAGTAATTAATGAAGCTGCTGAAGCAAAAAAAATAAATAATATTAATCAAATAAAAAAACCTTTAATAATACCAAGTATAGAAGTCGGAAATGGAAAGATATATTATTTTTGCTCCGAGCAAAAAAGAACAAAATTCTCAGATAAAATTGTATATGAAAATAATATAAATATTGGAAGAGCAGTAAGAGCAAGTTGCAGTTATCCATTAGTTTTTGAACCATGCAAATATAAAAATGTTGAGCTAGTAGATGGAGGAATAAGAGAGAATATTCCATGGAAGAGCTTAAAAGAATTTGGAGCAACTAATGTGATAGGTGTTTCTTTTGAAAAAGAAAATGATGGTAATTGTTGTAAAAATGTTGTGGAGGTAGTGGGAAACTCTTTTGAAATTTTGTGCCACGAATTATCAAATTATGAGTTGGATGGATTAGAACATTTAATAAGAATAAAAACAAAAAACATTTCTTTATTAGATATGTCAGAGATTAAATATTTATATGATGTAGGATATAAAACAGCAAAAAAAGAAATAAAAAAAATAAAAGAAAGCATAATTAATCATTAAATAATTATAAATTTAATGAGACTTAAATATAAATAATTAAATAAAATATTAATAAAAAGGTTCTAAAAAAACTTGTCTTTAATAATATTAAATAAAAATATATTTAAAGGAGTTTTCTATGAATAATAAAAAAATAATAATGTATATTTGTATAGTAATTTTAATTTTGGCCGTGATGGGAGCAGGTTTTTTAGTATATAAAAATAATAAAAAAAATAAAAGCATAAATCAAGAGTATATTCCACAACAAGAAATAACAGATGAACAATTAAGACAAACTGTAATTACGTTATACTTTTTAAATTTAGATACGGGCACTATAATGCCGGAAGCGAGAAAAATTGATGCAAAAGAATTAATAAAAGAGCCATATAAAGTACTAATAGAATTATTAATAAATGGACCAAAGAGTGAAAAAATGGCCAAACTTATTCCTGACGGAACTAAATTAAATAAAATTGAAATAAAAAATGATTGCATTTATATTGATTTTTCTAATGAATTTATTAATGAACAAAAATTAGGAAAAGAACAGGAAGAGTTAATAATAAAATCGATAGTAAATACAGTTACAGAATTAAAAGAAATTAATTCTGTTGTAATTTTAATTGATGGGAAAGAAAATCAAGAATTTCCTGATGGGCAAATTAATTTTAAAGAAATTTTTAAAAGGTAATTATTTTAAAAATTTATATATTTTAATTGATTTTACTGCTTTGTCAAGATTGCACAAGAAATGTTCTACTTCTTTTATAGAACAGATTGTGCAGTCTTTTCTTTTTTTAAAATTAAATTTTTCTTTCTTTTTTTGTGAGCGATTATCTTCCAAAACCATTCTCCTTGCAATTTATATGAAAATATTATAATATATAATATATGAAAAAATAAATTATTGTTGACGGAGAAAAGATGGAAGTAAATTTAAAAGAAGATGAAAGAATCGACGATTTAGAATATAAAGGATTAAAAATAATTCAAAATAAAAAATGGTTTTGCTTTGGAATAGATAGCGTTTTGTTATCTGACTTTGCAAAAGAAATAAAAGCTGGTAGTACTATTTTGGACTTAGGTAGTGGTACAGGAATAATAAGTATTTTATTATCTAAAAAAATAAATGCAAAAAAAATAACAGGTGTTGAAATACAAAAAGAAGTTTATGAAATGTCTAAAAAATCTATAATATTAAATGATTTAAAAAATGTTGATTTTATAAATGAAGATATAAAAAATTTAAATAAAATTATAGAAAATAATAGTTGTGATGCAATTGTTACAAATCCACCATATATGAAAAATAATTCTGGAATAAAAAATGACAATGAAATTAAATTAATATCTAGACATGAAATTAAATGTAATATAGAAGATATAGTAAAAGTATCAAGTAAATTGTTAAAAGATAATGGAGAATTATATATGGTTCATAGACCGGATAGACTTGTAGGAATAATAGAGATTTTGCGAAAGTATAAAATAGAACCTAAAAAAATTCGATTTGTTTATTCTAGAGAAGGAGAAAATAGTAATTTGATTTTAATAAAAGCTGTAAAAAATTCTGGTGAATTTTTGAAGATAGAAAAGCCTTTATATATCTATAATAAAAATAATAAATATACAGATGAAGTGCTGGAAATATATAACAAAAAATAAAGGAGAAAAATATGCAAGGAAAATTATATTTGGTTGCAACGCCAATAGGAAATTTAGACGATATAACAATAAGAGCAATAAATGTTTTAAAGCAAGTTGATTTAATTGCAGCAGAAGACACTAGACATACTTTAAAATTACTAAATCATTTAAATATATCAAAACCGTTAATTAGTTATTATAAGCAAAATGAAAATATAAAAAAAGAAATATTAATTGAAAAAATTTTAGAAGGTAAAAATATAGCAGTAGTTACAGACGCTGGAACACCACGGAATTTCTGATCCAGGGGAAGTGGTAGTAAAAGCCGCGATTCAAAATAATATAGAAATTATTCCAATACCGGGAGCATGTGCTGCAATAAATGCATTAATTTCTTCGGGAATGAAAACAAATGAATTTATTTTTATTGGATTTTTACCTGTAAATAATAAAGAAAAAAAAGAAAAATTAGAAGAAATAAAAAAATACACACAAACAGTAATATTATATGAAGCTCCTCATAAATTGATAAATACCTTAAAAAGTATGTTGGAAGAAATTGGAGATAGAAATATATGTTTAGCAAGAGAAATTACTAAAATACATGAAGAGTATATAAGGGGAAGAATATCAGAAGTACTTCAAAGAATATCAGAGCCTAAAGGAGAATATGTTCTAATATTAGAAGGAAATGACAAAAATGAAGAAGAAATAAATAAGGAAAATTTAAATAAATTAAGTTTAGAAGAACATTTTGAGCATTACAAAAAACAGGGATTAGATAAAAAAGAAATTATTAAAAAAATTGCAAAAGATAGAAATACAAATAAGAATGAAATATATCAATATTTTTTATAAAAGTAAAAAGAAATAAGAAGTTCATTTAATGAACTTCTTATTCTGCTTTTGACTTACCAATTTTTTCTGCACATTTTTCGCAAATTAATTTTCCTTGGTAATCAATTAGTTTTTTTGAACTTCCGCAGAAAATACAGTTTGGTTCATATTTTTTTAATATAATTGAAGAACCGTCAACATATATTTCCATAGGATCTTTTTCTGTAATACCAAATTTATTTCTAAGTTCTATAGGTATTACAACTCTTCCTAGTTCATCCACTCTTCTTATAATTCCTGTTGATTTCATAATCCAACCCCCTTGAATTTACATTTTTCGACAAATCGACTTTACTAAATAATATCACAAAAAAAGATAAACGTCAACAAAAATCTTCCTTTTTTTGGAAATTTTTTATTACATTAATTTGGCATGCCTATTTTATATGTACGAGAATATTAACCGTAATATATGAATAAATTAAAAAGGGAGGCTTTTATGCTAAATATTATATGGCCTATTTTTTTGATAATATCATTTGTATATGCAATACTAACAGGAAGACTAGAACAAGTGAATGCATCGGTTTTTGAAGGAACAAAATCGGCTGTGGAGTTATGCATTACCCTGCTAGGAACGATGTGCTTGTGGAATGGGATGATGAAAATAGCAAGTAAAACAAATATAGTAAAAAAACTTACAAAATTGATTTCTCCTATAATGACAAAATTGTTTCCGGACATAAAAAAACAGGATAAAGTTCATGAGGAGATATCGATGAACATAATTGCAAATATTATGGGACTCGGAAATGCAGCAACACCATTAGGTTTAAAAGCAATGAAATCAATGCAAAAGGAAAATACAAACAAAAAAGTACTATCCAATTCTATGGCTATGTTTATAGTTTTAAATACAGCATCAATACAAATAATACCAACAACTGTAATAGCGATTAGAAGCTCATTAGGGTCAAACAATCCTACGGCAATGATACTTCCCATTTGGATTGCAACTATTTGTGCAGCAACAGCAGCAGTTTGCTCAGCTAAAATATTAATGAAAAAATTTTAAGGGGTCAAAATGAAAATAATTAACTATATTTCTAATTTAGCAATACCATTTACTATATTATTTATAGTAGGTACAGCTCTTGTAGAGAAAAAAGGTGTTTTTGATATCTTTTTAGATGGAGCAAAAGAGGGATTGGAAATAGTAATAAATATTTTTCCAACGTTAATAGGATTGTTTGTTGCAATAAGTGCATTAAGATATTCTGGAGTTTTGGATTTTATAATAAAAATGATTGCACCCCTGATTAATGCTTTACATATTCCAGCAGAAATAATGCCACTTGCAATATTAAGGCCAATTTCACGGAAGTGCCTCGGTTGCAATAGGTACTGACATTATGAGTAAGTACGGAGTGGATAGCAAAATTCGGACTAATTACTTCAACAATTATGGGATCTACAGAAACTACTTTGTATACTATAGCACTATATACAAGCTCGGTAGGGGTTAAAAAAATAAGATTCGTTCTTGTTGCGGCTTTAATAGGAGATTTAATAGGAATGTTGAGTTCTGTAATAATTTGGAATATTATGTCGTAAAATTTTTGTTGACAATTAGTTCAAAACATAGTAACATAAAAACAGTTGAGAAAACTAATTTTAATTCAAGGTGAAAAGAATGATTTTTAAATTCTTATTATTTTTTTCTTTATTTTTTACTGTCAGAAAAATTCTAATAAAAATTTTCACAAAAAAATTATTAAAGAAAATAAAAAATTAATAAAAATGTTTTTTATGTTGTAGGAAAAAAATCTAATTATTTAATAGCCCCAAAATAGTTAAATATAAATTTTTTTCCTACATCCCCCCAAAAAATTAACTAACCTCAAAAAAATCACTTGGTTTATCTCGAGGTGCTATATATACAGGAAAGCTTTTATCTGCTTTAATTTCATCCAAAACAGTTTGTTTAGCAAGCTCAGGAAAATTGTTTTCTTTGCTAAGATGTATAAGCAGAGCTTTTTCTAAACCGGAGTCTATTAATTTGGATATAGTTTTTCCAGCTAAGCTATTTGAAAGATGGCCAGTAGAACTAGAAATTCTCTGCTTTAGATAATATGGATAGTGGGAACATTGCAATACGTTTGGGTCATAGTTAGATTCTAGAAGTATGCAATTACTATTTTTTAAACAATTAAAAACTGAACTATTAATATTGCCTAAATCTGTTGCAATACTGATTTTTTTACCATCCGCAAATATATTAAATCCACAAGGATCAGCAGCATCATGAGGCGTTTGAAAAGGAAAAATTTTCAAACCATTTAGTTCAAAACTTTCTCCTACCGAAAATAGTTTATGATTTTCAATAGAAACTTTTTCATTTACTTGAGGCATTGATTTCCAAGTTTTTTCATTTGCATATACAGGTATATTATATTTTTTAGATATATTTCCTATACCTTTAGTGTGATCAACATGTTCATGAGTTACAAGTATTGCATCAATGTTATTTATATCAATATTAAGTTCTCCGAAGAGCTGTTTCTAGTTTTTTTGCGCTTACTCCAATATCAATTAATATATTAGTAGTTTCATTCTTTACAAAAAAGCTATTTCCACTGCTTCCACTAAATAAACTACAAAATTTTAACATTTATTCTTTAATCCTCTCTATATTAGCGCCAAGTTTTTTAAATTTACCTTCAATGTTTTCATAACCTCTATCAATATGACCAAGATTATATATTTCTGTTTTTCCTTCTGCAATAATTCCTGCAATTATCAATGCAGCTCCTGCTCGTAAATCTGTTGAATATACAGAAGCACCATACAATTTTTCTACACCTTCAAAAATTGCAGATTTTCCTTGAGAAGTTATTTGAGCCCCCATTTTATTTAATTCATTTGTATATTGAAATCTTGACTCCCAGATGCTTTCATTAATAATGCTTGTTCCATCTGCTGTTGATAAAACAACACCCATTTGTGCTTGTAAATCTGTAGGAAAGCCAGGATAAGGTAATGTTTTAATTACAGCTTTTGAAGGCCTATCTGTACACCAAACTCTTAAAGAATCTTCACCTGATTCTACATTTCCACCGATTTCTAAAATTTTTGCTGTTATGCATTCTAAATGCTTAGTAATGCAATTTTTTATTGTAATATCACCACGAGAAGCAACAGCTGCAAGCATAAACGTTCCGGCTTCTATTTGGTCTGGAACTACGGAATAACTTTTTCCACCAGTTAGTTTTTTTACTCCATTAATTTTTATAACATCGGTACCAGCTCCACGGATATCTGCTCCCATAGTATTTAAAAAGTTTGCAAGGTCAACAATATGAGGCTCCTTAGCAGCATTATCAATTGTAGTAGTTCCTTCTGCTAAAACACTTGCAAGCATAACATTCATTGTTGCTCCAACAGAAACAATATCCATATATATACTAGTTCCTACTAATTTATCAGTTTTTGCTTTAACATTTCCACCAACAATTTCAACATTTGCACCTAAAGCTTCAAAACCTTTAATGTGTTGGTCTATAGGTCTTGGACCTAAATTACATCCTCCAGGAAGACCAACTTCTATTTCTTTTTTTCTACCAAGCATAGAACCAATTAGGTAATAAGAAGCTCTAAATTTTCTAGTTAGCTCAATTGGAGCTACAGTCTTGGTTATATTTCTTGTATCTATTTCAAGAGAGTTTTTGTTAATCCAATTAATTTTAGCACCTAAACCTTCTAATATTTCACAAGATAATTTAATATCTACAATGTTAGGGACATTATTAATAGTACAAACTCCATCAATTAATAAAGTTGCAGGAAGTATCGCTACAGCAGAATTTTTTGCACCACTTATATTTACTTCACCTTTTAGAGGTGTAGGACCTGTAATCACTAATTTTTCCATAACTACTCCTTAAAAAATTTTACTTAAAAAATTAGAGTGTAATTAATTATACACTCTAATTACTATAAAATATTATCACAAAATCTAGTGATTTACAATAAGATTTTAAGATTGTGCCAATTTTATCCCTATATTTTGAAAAATTTCGACAATTCTAAATTTAAAGTTCATATCCGGATTATTTTGGTTTTCTGATAATAAACTATATTCTTCGGAAGATAAACTTTCTTGCAAAAATTCTTTTGACTCATCAGGGACAACGCCAGAACTAACATCTACAAAACATAATGGAGGAAACATTACGCACCACCAATTTTGACCAGAAGCACTACCAATTTCAACTCTTAATGCATCGTAAAATCCAGCAGGAAGAGAGATGTCTCCGTATTTTTTTGTAGGGAAAGCAAAGTTGCCAATTCTAACATTTACATCGTAATTAAAACCATTTTCATAAACCGTTTTTTGGGCAAGTTCCTCAATTGTATTAATATTATCCTTTGCAATTTGGATTACTTCTTCTTTGCTTGTAGCTGTTTTAGAAATTTCACTTATATATTTTAAAATACTATCTCTCACAATATATTTTAAGTTCTGATCCTCTTTAGAGTCGCTATTTGCAATAACGTGTAATCTAAAAACAGTAGACTCAATATTTGAGGATACTGCATTAACATAAGAAAATGCACATATAATAGTATAAATAAATAAAAGAATTATTAAAATTAAAAATTTTTTAAAAAAAGCATTGTTTATTATTTTTTTCAAATTAAACCCTCCATAAAATTAATAGAAAAATAATATAGATTTTCTATTAAATTAAAAAAATGTAAATAAATCTCTTTAAAAAAAGTATTAACCAAAAATAAAAAAATATACATTCATTGTCGAATTAATGAATACGAATATAATTGACACAAATGAAAATAAATGGTAAAATTTACCAGTAGGAAATCTTAGGGGAGGTTCAAATATGGAGAGATTTAACAGTATTAAAAAAGTATGTGGATTCTATGTAAGTAGTGTTCATTTAGTAACTATGTTACTGCCATATTTAAACAAGAAAATAGAAGAACAAATAGAAATTATCCCATTTTTAGAATTTGATTTAAGAAAAAACGTAGAAACAATTTTATCTAAAATAGTTTTAAATGAAAAAGATAAAGAACGAATATTAAATATTAATTGGAAAAATACTAAAATACAAAAAATTACAAATATAGAAAGTAAGCTAAAAGAAAAAACAAAAAGAGAAAAGGAATTAATAGTGTTAATAAGTGGTAGTAAAAAATACATAAAAGAGGTAAATGAAATAGTAGATAAATATTTTAGCAAATATAGAAACAATAAAAAATATATAACAGTAATTAATTGCTTTGAAGTAGAAGAATTTGATGATGATATTAGAGAAATATTAGATGAACATGAATATATTATAAATACTTCTGGCATAAATAAAATAGAAGATGTTTTTGAAATATATAAGGAAAAACAAGTTAATTGACATAACATATAAAAATTGATATAATATGTTCGATAAAATTTTATGAAAGGAAGCATAGATTTATGAAAACTAAAGATTGCAAGCGGAAGATAGATAGAAAAGCTATTGAGATGCTTGGAGTAAGCCAGAACTATTTAAATATTGGATTTAGTGCGAAAAAGCATCAAATCGAGTATGAAATCTGGGTAAGGGCTGAACTTGAACAGATTGAGGCCTTTAGAGAAGAGGTAGAGAATATTGTAAGAGACTTTAGAAAGATAATTAATTTTACTATTGGAATGTGCGATGAAGGTTACAAGATCTCTATCATAGTAAAATTTTGATTCCTAGAAAAGAGCCGGCATATTGCTGGCTCTTTTCTTTAAAATTTATTGACTAAAAATGTAAATTGATATAATATAACAAGGGTAAATTAAATCTTAGGAGGCTTAAAGTGGATAACCAATATTTAAAAGCAAAAGAAATTTTAAAAAAATACAATCAAGAACATTTATTAGCTTTTTATGATAAATTGACACAAGAGAAAAAAGAAAAATTAATAAATCAAATTTTAAATATTAATTTTGAACAAATAAACAAGTTATATGAAAATACAAAAAAGCCAATCGAAAAAGATGAAGCAAAAATAGAACCAATAACATATATCGATAAAAATAATATTTCTGATGAAGAAAGAAAATATTATAAAAATTTGGGAATTGAGGAAATAAAAAAAGGAAAATTAGTTGCTGTTACAATGGCAGGGGGGCAAGGAACAAGACTTCGGACATAATGGACCAAAAGGAACGTTTATGCTCGGAATAGAACCAGATAAATCATTATTTGAAATATTGTGCGACAATTTAAAAACTGCAAAAACAAATTATGATGTATATATTCCATGGTACATAATGACAAGCAGAGAAAATAATAAACAAACGATGGAATTTTTTGAAAAAAATAATTATTTTAATTATCCAAAAGACAAAATAAAATTTTTTATTCAAGGTGAATTACCTATGGTAGGAACAGATGGAAAAATTTTATTGGATAAAGAAGGAATAATAAAAGAAGCCGCAGATGGACATGGCGGAATTTTTGAAGCAATGTTTAAAAACAATGTTGTAGAGGACATGAAAAACAACGGAGTAGAATGGATTTTTGTTGGACCTGTTGACAATCCTTTAGTAAAAATGGTTGATGAAATACTTATTGGAGTTGCAGTAGATAAAAAAGTATTAGCAATAGGAAAATCATTAGTAAAAGCAAATCCTAAAGAAAAAGTAGGAGTTTTTTGCAAAAAGAACGGAAAACCTGCTGTAATAGAATATACAGAAATTAGTGATGAAATGGCAGAAGAAAAAGATAAAAATGGAAATTTAGTATATGGAGAATCACATATTAATTGCAATATGTTTAATATAAAAGCAATAGAATATATAGGGAATAATAAATTGCCATATCATAGTGCCTTTAAAAAAGCAACATATATGAATGAAAAAGGAGATATAATTGAACCTAGTGAACCAAATGCATATAAATTTGAAAGCTTTATATTTGATAGTTTTCAAAAATTAGATGACATGGCAATATTAAGAGTAAATAGAGAAGAAGAATTTGCTCCAGTAAAAGGAAAAACAGGAGTGGACAGTGTAGAAACAGCAAGAGAATTATATAATAAATATCACAATAGGTCATAGAAATTATATATCAATAATTAGGAGGATTTTATGGATTATTTAAAAAGATACCAGGAATGGTTAGAAAGTGATGAAATTGATGAAGAAACAAAAGAAGAATTAAGAAAAATAAAAAATGATGAAACAGAAATAAAAGATAGCTTTTATAAAGATTTAGAATTTGGAACAGCAGGACTACGTGGAATTGTGGGAGTAGGAACAAATAGAATGAATAAATATACTGTAGGAAAAGCAACACAAGGGTTGGCAAACTATATTGTAAAAAACAATGGGCAAGACAAAGGGGTTGCTATTGCTTATGACTCAAGAAATATGTCACAAGAATTTAGTAAATTAGCTGCATTAATATTAAATGCAAATGGTATAAAAACATATAGATTTGAATCTTTAAGACCAACACCAGAGCTATCATATACAGTAAGAGAACTAGGTTGCATTTCTGGAATAGTAATTACAGCAAGCCACAATCCACCAAAATATAATGGATATAAAGTTTATTGGGAAGATGGAGCACAAATTTCTGCGCCAGTAGATATGGGAATAACAGAAGAAGTAAATGCAATAAAAAACTATTCAGACATTAAAGAAATTACTGAGGAAGAAGCAATAGAAAAGGGATTATATAATACAATAGGAGAAGAAATTGACAACAAATATATTGAGTATTTAAAATCAATTGCATTAAATAAAGAAATAGATAAAGAATATGGAAAAGATATAAAAATAGTATATACGCCATTACATGGAACAGGAAAAAAATTAGCTTTAAGAATTTTAAATGAATTAGGATTTACAAATGTACATATAGTAAAAGAACAAGCAGAACCAGATGGAAGATTTCCAACTGTAAGCTATCCAAATCCAGAGGACCCTGCTGCATTTGAGCTTGCACTAAAATTCGCAAAAGAAATACAAGCAGATATAGTTGTTGCAAATGATCCAGATGCAGATAGAATAGGATTACATGTAAGAGATAGCAAAACAGGAGATTACATATTATTTAATGGAAATATGATAGGCCTTACTGTTGCAGATTATTTAATAAATCAAAAAAGAGAAAAAGGACTACTAGATAAAAATGTGGCTTTGATAAAAACAATAGTTTCTTCAAATATGACAGATAAAATATGCGAAGAAAACGGAGTAAAATTATTTGAAGTATTAACAGGATTTAAAAATGTAGCAGCAAAAATAAGAGAATTCGAAAAAGAAAACTCATATAAATGTATAATGGGATATGAAGAAAGTTATGGATGCTTAGTTGGAGATAGAGTAAGAGATAAAGATGGAATAGCTGCCTTAATGTTACTTTCAGAAGCAGCAGCTCTATATAAAAAACAAGGATTAACTCTTTGGGATAATATGCAAAACATGTATAAAAAATATGGATATTATAAAGAAAGCCAAATTGCTATTGTTTTAGAAGGAGCAGAAGGTGCCCAAAAAATAAAGGATATGATGGAAGACATAAGAAACAATCCTCCAAAAGAAATTGGAAAATATAAAGTATTAAAATTAAGAGATTATTCAAATGGCAAAATTAAAGACTGCATAACAGGAGAAACATATAATGAGAATTTACCAAAATCAAATGTTTTATATTTTGAGTTAGAAAATGATTTTTGGGGATGCATAAGACCATCAGGTACAGAACCAAAAATAAAATTGTACATGGGCGTAAAAGGAGAAACACTAGAAGAAGCAGATATATTAGTAGAAGACTTAAGAAATGGAATGAAAGAAATACTAAAGTAACAACAAATAAAAAGGATGGAACCTATTTGTTCCATCCTTTTATATTACTTCTTTTAATTGCTCCATAAATATTTGCTTTAACATTAGGAATTTTCTTTTGAAAATCCCAAATTAAATTTTTCATATCTTCTCTTTTTGAAATTCCATCCATTGGGCAACATTTAGGCATAACTTCTATACCATTTTTCTTTACAAAAGTTTTTATACATCTTTCTGGAGCATAAATAAGAGGTCTAATTAAAGTTATTTTAGATCTGTCCATATATGCTGTTGGAGCAAAAGTGCTGATATTTCCTCCATATAATAAATTTAAAAAGAAAGTTTCTAAAACATCATCTTCATTATGACCTAATGCTATTTTATTACAGCCTTCTCTAATTGCCACACTATTTAATATTCCTCTTCTTAAATTTGCACACAAAGAACACGGATTTTTTTCTTCTCTTATATCAAAAACTATTTCTTTAATATGAGTTTTTTCTTCTATATATTGAACACCAATTTTTTCACAAGTGGCTTTTAAAAAATCACTATTAAAAAATTCAAAACCAGGATTTATGCTAATTGCAATAACTTCAAATTTCTTTGGATAAAATATCTGTAAGTTCTTTAATGCCATAAGTAGAGTTATGGAATCTTTACCTCCAGATAGCCCAACTGCAATTTTATCTCCATCTTCTATCATATTATAATCATCTATTGCTTTTCTAACATAACTTAAAATACGTTGCATATATATCAGTCCTTTTCAATTAAACAAATTACAATTCATTATAATATAATATATATTTCTTGTCAAAACATTTAAACTAGTGTATAATACAAATGTATGCACTTATAGCTCAGGTGGATAGAGCGCTCCCCTCCTAAGGGAGAGGCCGTTGGTTCGAATCCAACTAAGTGCACCAAATGAATTAATTTGCAGCTTTAGCTGCGAATTAATTCATTTTTTTTAATTAGTAGGAAATATATTGGCATATTTAACAAATTTGTGTTATACTATTTATTGCTATATGCGAAAAGATTAGCAGATATTAAAGGAGAAAATAATTTGGTAGATAATAAAGAAACATTTATGAAAGAAGCTTTAAAAGAAGCTAAAAAAGCATATAAAAAATTAGAAATACCAGTAGGAGCAGTTGTTGTAAAAGATGGAGAAATAATTGCAAAAGCTCACAATTTAAGAGAAAGTAAAAACAGCAGTATTGCACATGCAGAAATTTTAGCAATAGAAAAAGCAAATAAAAAATTAAATGCATGGCGATTAGAAAATTGTGAAATGTATATAACATTAGAACCTTGTATGATGTGTATAGGAGCAATTGTTAATTCTAGAATAAAAAAAATATATATAGGAGCATTAGATCCTAAAACAGGTTCTTGCAAATCTGTTATAAATATGGAAAATTACAAATTTAATCATATAGTAGAAGTAGAAACAGGAATTTTGCAAGAAGATTGTGAATATATTTTAAAAGATTTTTTTAAAATGTTAAGAAAAATGAAACGGAGGAAAAAATGAAGCAAAATAGCTTTTTTAAGAAAAGAATAATACATGTTTATGTAATAATATTTATTATAGTACTAGTATTGTTAACTGCAGGAATTTTAATGTTTAAATATCATGTTGAAGGCGAGCAAAATATGCCATTTAACCTAAAAAGTATAAGTGTAATGAGTACAGCACAAACAGAGGATATAAAAAACGAAGGAGATACATGGAAAGCAAACTTAATTCAAAAAAATGATATATATTTTGCCTTCGAAAAAAATAGTAATTATAAAAAACAAGACACAATAAAGAAAATAAAATTCTGTAATTTTGTAATAAATAAAGAAACTGAAAATGGAACAGTTGTAATATATAGACCAAGCACAAACGAATTAACATATAATTATAAAAACGAAGAATATATTGTAAATGATTCTCTAGAATATGAAGGAGCATTATCAACAAATCCAGAAGTTTTACAAATAAGTAATCAAGGTGGAATAGTTGGTTTTAGTATTTTACAAAAAGATATAGGAGAATACACATATAACAAAGAAGAAAAAATTGTAAGTGATGGAAAACTTTTAGAAAAAGCAGGAATAGATATTGAAAATGTAAAACTAGAAGTAAGCTTTGATGTGATTATTGAAACTACATTAGGATATAATTTCAAATCTAATGTTAAATTAGATTTACCGACAGGTAATATATTACAAGATGGAGTCTCAACAAAAGAAGATTCAGAGTTAACAAACGTTATTTTTAAAAGATTTTAATACAAAAAACTTGATTAAGTTTAAATAAAATTATATAATAAGCATGGTATTTTTAAGTTAACTTTTGTATGGAGAGTAATTCAATAAAAAACTATGAATCTCGTCAGGTCCGGAAGGAAGCAGCGATAAGTAGCAAATTTTTATGTGGGTTGCTTTCCATAGAGAAGTTAACTTAAAATTTATATAAGAGGTGAGAAATTTGGGATATACTGCTTTATATAGAAAATTTAGGCCATTAAATTTTAGCGAAATGGTTGGGCAAGAACACATAACAAGAACATTAAGAAACCAAGTTATTGAACAAAGAGTTGGACATGCCTATCTTTTTAATGGTGGAAGGGGAACAGGAAAAACATCAGCAGCAAAAATTTTAGCAAGAGCAGTTAATTGCTTAAATCCTAAAGATGGAGAGCCTTGTAACGAATGTGAGATATGTAAGGCAATACTTTCGGGTTCACTTACAGATGTGGTGGAAATGGATGCTGCATCAAATAACAGCGTAGAAGATATAAGAGCAATTAGAGATGAGGTTAATTTTTTACCAACACGAGCAAAATATAGAGTATATATAATAGATGAGGTTCACATGTTATCAACTGGAGCATTTAATGCATTATTAAAAACATTAGAAGAACCACCAGAGCATGTTAAATTTATTTTAGCAACAACAGAACCACAAAAATTACCAGCAACAATTCTTTCTAGATGTCAAAGATTTGACTTTAAAAGAATATCAACACAAGATATAATAAAAAGATTAGAGATAATCTGTAAAGAAAGTAATATACAAATTTCTAAAGAAGCATTAGAATTAATTGCAATACTTTCAGAAGGTGCAATGAGAGATGCTATAAGCATTTTAGAAAGATGTGCAGCAGAGCAAACAGAAGAAATAAACGAAGATAAGGTAAGAGATTTAGTAGGAATACCAAAAATAACATATATAAATAAATTAGCAAAAGGAATTATTAATAAAGAACCAGAAGAGGCAATAAATATTGTAAATACTATATTAGAAGAGGGAAAAGATATTGATAATTTCTTATGGGAGCTTATAAAATATATAAAAGATATTTTAGTATATAAATCTACATCAAAATTAGAAATATATAATCAAGAAGAAATAAAAAATATAAAGGAATTAGCAGATAGTACTAATAAAGAAAGATTATTAAGATTAATTTATGAATTGTCTGAATTAGCAAATAATATAAAATGGTCATCACAAAAAGCTATAATGTTTGAGGCCGGAATAATAAAAGCTTGTATGGAAGTAAATGTTGTGCCTCAAAATGTTGTAGTGCAAGAGCAAGTTGTAAATAGAAAACAAATAGCTCCTGTGCAAAAGCAAGAGAATATAGCAGTAGCGCCAAAAGAAAGAAAAATAGAACCTCAAAATCAAAGAAATAGTGCACCAAGTGCTTCATATTGGAATAATGTAATAAATAAGGTAAAACAAAGTGGTAAAATGGCTATATACGTAAACTTAATAGGAAGCAAGGCAAGTCAATTAAATGATATGACAGTAGAAGTAGAACTAGCAAATAAAAATGACTTTGGAAGAGAAATGTTAGAAAAATATGAGAATAAAGCACTAGTAGAAAAATTTGTTTCAGAAGAAATGCGGAAAAGCTATGCACTTAAAATTTATTACAAAAAGCGATACTGCAAAAACAGTAAGCAATAAAACAGGAATAGAAGATTTAGATATTCCAATTAATATAATAGATGAATAAAGGAGGATTTTAAAATGTCAAAAAGAGGAGGATTCCCAGGAATGGGTGGATTCGGAGGAATGAATATTAACCAATTAATGAAAGAAGCAAAAAAAATGCAGGCAGATATAGAAAAATCACAAACAGAATTACAAGCAAAAGAATTTGATGCAACAGCAGGTGGTGGTGCTGTATCTGTAAAAGTAACAGGTTCAAAAGAAATAAAAGAAATAACAATAAAAAAAGATGTTGTAGATCCAGACGATGTTGAAATGTTACAAGATTTAATTTTAACATGTGTAAATGAAGCTTTAAGGAAAGTGGATAGTGCACAAGCAGCAAGTATGGGAAAATACAATATTCCAGGGATGATGTAGTATGTCATATTATTCGCCATCAATAGAAAAATTAATAGAAAGTTTTGAAAGGTTGCCTAGTATAGGGCATAAAACAGCTGTAAGGCTTGCTTTTCATATATTGGATTTAAGTAAAGAAGAAACAGATGAGTTCATTAATTCAATTATAAATGCAAAAGAAAAGTTAAAATATTGCAGTAATTGTTATAATATTTCGGACACAGATCCATGCCCAATATGTAGTAGTCCTAAAAGAGATAATTCTGTAATTTGTGTTGTAGAAGACGTAAGAGATGTAATGGCAATGGAAAGAACTCACGAATTTAAAGGAGTTTACCATGTTTTACACGGTACAATATCTCCTATGAATGGAATTGGGCCAGAAGATATAAAAATAAAAGAATTATTAAATAGAATTGCAAATAATGATATAAAAGAAATAATAATAGCTACAAATCCAAGAGTAGAAGGAGAAGCAACAGCGATTTATATTTCTAAAATTATAAAACCATTAGGAATAAAAGTTACTAGAATTGCACATGGAATACCAGTAGGCGGAGACTTAGAGTATACAGATGAAGTAACTCTAAGTAAGGCTTTAGAAGGAAGAAGAGAATTATAAACTAAGAATAGCCAAATTATCACCTAAAGTGGTGAAAAAAGCAGAAAGAATTATTAAATCTTCTTTTGAAAATTCTTTGCTAATAGCAATAGAAAGTGTGCTAGCAAGAGCTACTAGCTCGCAGTTTGAAAAATCAGATAAACACATAAAAAACACCTCAATTTATTATATGAGGTGTTTTTGTATTAATTATACAAATTACAATTTTTCCAATAGGGTTTCACAAATATCTCTTGTTGAATTCTTCTTTGCTAAAAGTCTTGCATTAATTTTCATTTTTTGTAATTTTTCTGGGTCGTTTAATATTTTATATAATTCTTCTTCTATTTTATCATGTTTTTTTAACCAAACAGCTACGCCTTTTTGTTCTAGAAATTCTGCATTTTCTTCTTCTTGACCTGGAATTGGGTTAATAACAATAATAGGTAATCCAGAAGCCAAACTTTCTGTGGTTGTAAGGCCACCAGGTTTTGTTATTACTAAATCAGAAATACTCATAAGCTCTGGAATTTTATTTGTATATTTAATAATTTTTACATTTTCACTAGAATTTGTTTCTTCTACTAATTCATCAAATTGTTTTTTCATTTTATCATTTTTTCCAGATATAGCAATTACTTGCAAATTAGAAAAGTTTTCTATTATAGATTTAAGCATATTAAAAACTTTGTCTTTTCCAAAACCTTGCTCACCACCTGCAAAGAATAATATAGTTTTTTTGTCTGGACTTAATTCAAATTCAGATAAAATACTTTCTTTATCATAATGAGCTAGGAAACGATTGGATAAAGGAATTCCAGTTACTTTTATCTGAGTTTCTTTTATACCTCTATTAATTAAATTTTCTTTCATTCCATCATGTGCAACAAAGAAATAATCCACATAAGCTGGATACATAAGCCATTGGCTATGAGGAGCGTAATCTGTGATAATTGTTGCAATTTTGCAATTGATTTTTTTCTTCTTTTTTAAAATTGCACACATGTGACTAGCAAATGGATGTGTACAAATAATTAGGTTTGGTTCATACTCTTGCAATAGTTTATTTAACTTGATAGACATTAATTTTTGAGTTTCGTCATTCATTTTTGCAACGGCACCTTTTTCAGCACCGTAATATACTTTTTTCCAAATCCAATGAGCATTTTTAGCCATGTCAGAATAAGCTTTTGTTGTTACTTTGTTTAACGCTTTATTAACATATTCAACGCAATCTACCATTTCTATTTGATAGTTATTATAATTCGAATCTATATATTCTTTTATACTTCTTGCAGCAGACAGGTGACCACCACCATAAGAACCATAAAATATTAAAATTTTCTTCATAAAAAACCTCCATAGAAGACAAATTATTTTAAAATTCAACATAAAATTAGTTTTACCTATTATATCATAAAAAATTATAAAAAAAGTATAATTTTACAAAAAACAATGCAAACTATGTTTGATGATTAAAATTGGAATTTATAATAAATAGGAGGAAATTTTGAAAACTATATTTTATATTTTTATAACAATAATTTTAGCAATTTGTTTAATATATTTTTCTACAAGTTTAGTGGACAATGAAGTTATTGCTGCGACAGGAAGTTCTACTTCAGATGTTCAATTAATAGCAAGAGCCATTAATCGGGGAAGCAAGAGGAGAAAGCTATGAAGGACAAGTTGCAGTGCGGTGCAGTTATATTAAATAGAGTAAAACATGCCGATTTTCCAAATACAATTGCTGGAGTAATTTACCAACCAGGTGCATTTACAGCTGTTTCTGATGGACAAATAAATCATCCTATTAGTGAAGACTCAACTGTTGTAAAAGCTGCACAGGATGCAATAAACGGTTGGGATCCAACGAATGGGTGTGTATACTATTTTAACCCAAACACAGCAACAAATAAGTGGATTTGGTCAAAAACAATTGTAAAAACAATAGGAAAACATCATTTTTGTAAGTAATTATAGTAAAGGAGAATATTAATGAATAAATATTTAAATTCAATGAAAAAAAATTATCTTTATGGAATTCTAATAATATTATTAATTGCTAGTATTATTTTAGGATATTTTTTATATAAAGAGAAAAAGGAATATGCTATTACAACTCAAAACCAGTATAATTTTGCTTTATATGAATTAATAGATTATGTACAAGACTTAGAAAATTATTTAGCAAAGGCAACAATTACAAGTACTCCAGAACATGGAGCTGAAACATTAACAAAGGTATGGAGAGAGGCCAATTTAGCACAAGTTTATTTAGCACAATTACCTATATCGAGTAATGAACTTTCTAACACATCAAAATTTTTAAATCAAGTAAGTGAGTATAGTTATTCACTTTCAAGAAAAAACATATATAATGAAGAATTATCTCAAGAGGACTTAGATAATTTAAAAGAGTTGCATGAATATAGTAAAGAATTAAAAAATACATTAAATCAACTTGCAACAGATATGAATGAACGGAAGAATAAGCTGGAAGGAACTTACAAAAGATACAAAAACTGCATTTGCACAACAGGTTGATAATTTATCTGCAGTTACATTTAGCAATATAGATGAAAATTTTGGGGAATATGCAGGATTAATCTATGATGGCGCTTTTTCGGAACACATGGAAAGTGCTGAAAAGAAAGGTCTTGTGGGTGAAGAAATAGATGAGGAAAGAGCAATGCAAATAGCAAAAGAATTTATTGGAGAAGATAGAATACAAGAATTTAATTCTAATGGTTTAATAGAAAATGGAAATATTCAAGTTTATGATTTTAATGCTAAAATAAATGACAATGGCAACAATAATAATTTAACAATATCAATAGCTAAAAAAGGTGGACACATTGTAAATATGAATTACGATAGAGAGGTAAAAACAGAAGTAATAAGTCAAGAGGAAGCAAATGAAAAGGGAAAAGAATTTTTAAATTCACGTGGAATATCAAATATGAAAGCAACTTATTATTTAAAAGAAGGCGGAATTGTAACAATAAATTATGCATATCAACAAAATGAAGTAACAATTTATCCAGATTTAATAAAAGTAAAAGTAGCATTAGATAATGGGGAAATATTAGGTGTAGAAACGTCAGGATATTTAAATAATCATACTGAAAGAACGTTTACAAAAGCAAAAATATCTATGGAAGAGGCAAGAAGTAAATTGAATAAAAGTTTAGAAATTACAAGTGAAGGAATGGCAATTATTCCAACAGAGTGGAAAACAGAAATATTATGTTATGAGTTTAAAGGCAAAATAGATGATACTGATTTTCTTGTTTATACAAATGTTGAAACAGGAAGGGAAGAAAATATTTTAGTTATTATAAATACACCGAATGGAATATTAACACAATAAAAAGAAAAAATTGTTAAAATAAAAATAATTCTTTTGCAAATAATATAATTAGAAAAATGAAAAACATTTTTCTAAAAGGAGGATTTTAAGATGGCAAAAAGTAGAACTTTAATGTCTGAAAATCTAAAAGAAGAAATTGCAAAAGAATTAGGAGTATATGAAAAAGTAAAACAAGATGGTGGATGGGGAAATGTATCTGCAAAAGATTGTGGTAGCATGGTTGCAAAAGCAATTGAAATAGCAAATAGAAAAGCATAACCAAAAAGACGGATTTATTTATCCGTCTTTTTAAATACAAATAATTTACTAAATATATAGTTTCCTATTACAACAGCTACTTGAGCAACTAATGTAAATATTACTACATATAAATCTGAATTTAGTTTTAATAATGTTACAAAGAACCACATTATAAACATTTCCAATAATAATGTCGCAATTCTTGCTACCACAAAACTTATAAATTCTTTTAATTTATTTTCATTTTTGCTTTCAAATACAAATTTTCTATTTGTAAAATAAGCAAATAAAACTCCAGCAATCCATGAAATTATTATAGCAATTTGCAATTGAAATCCATTAGTTGGATTAAGTATTGTAAATAATAAAATATATTTTGTTATTAAATTAACAAGAGTTGTTAATATTCCAAAAATTAAATAATTAATTATTTCTTTATATTTTATATATAATTCTTTTATTTTTTTTATCATCTTTTCACCTTATTCTATGTTGTAGAATTAAACTATAATTATTATAATTTAATCTGTAACTAAAATCAATTTTTTTTGATAAAAGGTATTAAAAAAAGTATATATATGATATAATGCTTGCGGAAACAAGAAAAGGAGAGTTTTATGAAAAAAAAGATTCTGTTTAGTGCATATACATTGGATGTTGGTGGGATAGAAACAGCCTTGGTAAATTTGCTAAACAAGCTAATAAATCAGTATGATGTAACACTTGTTTTGGAAAAGAAACAAGGAGTTTTTTTGGACAGATTAGATCCTAATATTAGAGTTATAGAATATAATCCAAGCCAAAATAAAAATCCTATTATACGCAAATTTATAAATCTTTTAAAAAGATTAGAGTTCACAATAAAAAATAAAAACAAATATGATTTTGCCGGCTCATTTGCTACATATTCCAAAATGGGATCATTTTGTGCAAGAACAGCTTCAAAAAATAATGCTTTGTGGGGACATGTGAATTATACCCAACTATACAACGGAAATATGGAAGAGGTAAAAAGTTTTTTTAAATTCGTGAAATATGATAAGTTTAGAAGGATAGTATTTGTTTCAAATGAAGGTGCAATGGAATTTAAAAAAATATTTCCAGACAAAGAAAAAAGTATTATAGTGTGTAACAATTTAATTGATTATAAGAATATAAGAAAATTAGCTAAAGAAAAAATAGATATACAAAAAAATAGAGAAAGTATAACTTTTTTAAATGTAGGAAGACAGGAGGAACATCAGAAAAGATTAAGTAGAATTATAGAAGCATCTGAGAAATTAAAAAAAGACAATTTGAATTTCGAAGTCATATTAGTTGGTGATGGACCAGATAGTGAGAAATATAAAGATATGGTTAAAAATTATAATTTAGAGGCAAATATAATTTTTATTGGAAGAAAAAAGAACCCATATCCATACTTTAATATATGTGATTGTGTACTGCTATCATCTGAATATGAAGGCTATCCAGTAACTCTGATAGAATCACTTACGCTAAATAAGCCCGTCATTACAACAGATATTTCAGATGCCAAAACTGATATAGAAAACAGGTATGGAATGGTGACAAAAAAAGATTCTAATAGTATATATGAGGCAATGAAAAAATTTATAGAAAATGGTTATGACGTAAGTCAAAAATTTAATCCAGAAGAGTTTAACAATAATATTCTAAAAAAGTTAGAAGAGATAATTAATGGAGGAAATAATGCCTAAGATTAGTGTAATAATTCCAGTATATAATACAGAGAAATATTTAGAAAAATGCTTAGATTCTATTATAAATCAAACATATCAAGATTTTGAAATAGTAATAATAAACGATGGATCAATAGACAATTCACAAAATATAATTGAAAAATATCTTGACAAATATCAGAATAAAATAAAATGTATAAATAAAGAAAATGGTGGATTATCAAGTGCAAGAAATTATGGAATAGAAATAGCTAGAGGAGATTACATTATATTTGTAGATTCTGATGATTATATAAAAAAAGATCTATTTGAACAATTATTGCCATATATACAAAAAGACATAGATTTAGTAAAATATAAACTTATAAAAGTTAGTGAGGAATATAAAGAACTAGAAAGAGTGGATGGACCAAGTTTTGATGAGGTTACGGGAGAAGAGGGATTTAATAAATTAGTATTTAATGATGTTTTATTGGAACCAGCTTGTTTATATTTATATAAAAGGGACATATTTATTAAAAATAATTTGAGGTTTTTAGAAAATACATATCATGAGGATTTTGGATTAGTTCCAATAATTTTACTGTATACAAACAGCATAGTGTCTATTAATTTTTATGGCTATTATTATTTACAAGCTAATAATAGTATAACTAGAAATGAAGACTATACAAAAACTATTAAAAGAGCAAATGATTTATTAATTCATTATGATAATATGAAAAAAGCAATTGAAAATTTAAATATAAAACAGAAGACTAAAGAAAATATGTATTTATATTATACAAATGCGATATTTGATAATTTAAAAAAACTACAAAAGAAAGAAAAGAAAAAATATGTACAACAAATACATAAAAGAAAATTATTAAATAATATTAAAATAATAAATTTAAAGAGATTAATAAAAAGAATGATTTTGTATATATACTTAAAAATAGAGAATTTATAAATGTTTATACTTAATGTAAATTAAAAGCAACATTAGTATACTGTGAATAAATTAAATGAATTTTAAAACAAAGAAAATACTTTCATAAAAATTTGGAGGATGTATGAAAAAAAATATTTTAATATGTGGAGAGAATCTAAATGACGGAGGAGTAGAAACAGCGATTGTAAATGATGCACTGATTTTGAAAAAAAGCGGATATAATGTTTATGTTTTAGCTGAAAGAGGAATATATACCGAAATATTAGAAAAGGAAGGAATAGAGAACATAAATTTTAAAATGGATTTTGTTAATGGATTCGATATGGAGAAAGCAGAAAAAATCATAAAAATAATAAAACAAAAAGGAATAGACGAAGCGCATATTCATAAATTTATATCAATACCTTCGTGCTTACCAGCTTTTATTATTGCAAATATTCCTTATGTTGTTCATCTACATGAAGGATTGGTATCTTCTTATGACTGGGTTATGAACCAGTTTTCAAGTTATAGAGATATGTTAAACATATATTTTAAGAATGCATATAAAATTATAGCTATAACAGAAAATGTAAAAAAATATAATATGAAACTATTTGATATATCTGAAGATAAATATACAGTTATACATAACAGTATAAACTTAGAAATGTTTAATTATAATAATAAAGAAAACTTTCCAATAAAAAAATTTTTGCTAATTAGTAGATTAAGTAAGGAAAAAGAACAGTCAATAAAGAATGGGATAGAATTATTTAATAAGTATAGTAAAAAAGAAAAAAAATGTTCCTTGAGGATTGTAGGAAGTGGACCAAGCTATGAGGAAATAAAGAATTATGTAAGAGTAAATAATTATAAAAATATTTATTTTGTTGGAAGAAGTTCTGAAATTGCAAAGGAAATAGCCAATTCAGACATTGTATTAGGCTTAGGAAGATGCATTATAGAGGCAATGGCCTCAAAAAAAATATGCTGTATTATAGGATATGAAAATTTAAAATCAATTATAAAAAAAGATAATATAGAACAAGCAATGCTTGAAAATTTTTCGGGCAGAGGGCTCCCAGATGAAACAATTGACTCAATTGTAAAACAAATAAAAAAAATGAAAAAAGAACAATTAAATACGATTGTTGATGAAAATTATGAGTTTGTAAAAGAAAAATTAGATTTAGAAAAAAATATCTATACAATAAGTGAATATGAAAAAATAAATTATAGAAAAACTATTTCGGACTTATTTTATATGATTAGTAACATTCAAAAAGAGAGAGATAAACATGAAAATGAAAAAAAAGAAATTTGGAAAGCTAAGGTATGGTTAGAAGAACAGTATAATATACAAAAAAATACATAAAAATATATAAAAAAACAAAAGCATGTGATATACTATTTAGGATTTATAAAGTGAGGTGCAAAATGCAAAAAAAAGATTTAGCAATAGAAGTGAAAAATGTATATAAAACATTTAATGTATATTTAGATAAAGCAAATACAATAAAAGAAAGACTTTTATTTTTGTTTAGTAGAAGCAGAAAAGAGAAAAGAGAAGTTTTAAAAGACATAAGTATTGATATAAAAAAAGGAGAGGTTGTAGCGTTAATAGGTACTAATGGAAGTGGAAAATCAACTTTACTTAAGTTAATGACTAAGATTATTTATCCTAATAAAGGTTCAATAGAGGTATATGGAAAACTAACCTCTCTTTTAGAACTAGGTGCAGGTTTCCATCCGGATTTTTCAGGTAGAGAAAACATTTATTTTAATGCATCTATATTTGGTTTAACAAAAAAAGAAATTGATAAAAGGTTAGAAAAAATTATAGATTTTTCAGAACTAAGAGATTTTATTGATAATCCTGTTAGAACATATTCTTCTGGAATGTTTATGAGATTAGCTTTTGCTGTAGCAATTAATGTAGATGCAGATATACTTTTGATAGATGAAATATTGTCTGTTGGAGATGAGCATTTCCAAAAAAAATGCTTTGATAAGATGCGAGATTTAAAAAAACAGGGGAAAACAATGGTGTTTGTAACACATAATATGAAAGCTGTTACAGAATTATGTGATAGAGCTGTATGGTTATACGAAGGAAAAATAAAAAAAGACGGAACAACAACAGATGTAGTAGAGGAATATATAAAAACAACTGCATAAAAGGAGAAAATAATGGAATTTAATTATAATTTGTATCCAGGAAGGAAAAGAGAATTAATAGAATTTGAAGAACAGAATGTTGAGCCTAAAATAAGCATAATTACTGCGTATTACAATGGTCATAAATATATTGACGAAACTATTAATTCAGTACTTAATCAAACATATCCATATTGGGAATGGCTGATAATAAATGATGGTTCAACAAATGAGGAAAGTTTAAAAAAATTAGAAGAAATAAAAAATATAGATAGAAGAATAAAAGTAATAAATAAAGAAAATGAAGGTCCAGCACGAGCAAGAGACTTTGGAGTGAACAAAAGTTCTGAAAAATCAGAATATATTGTTTTTTTGGATTGTGACGATTTAATTGAAAAAACATATTTGGAATGCACATATTTAGCATTAGAAACAAATAAAGAGATGTCATGGGCTTATACTGATGTGGTTAATTTTGGGAAACAGGAATTTTTATGGCAAAAGGAGTTCGATGTAAGTGCGGAAAAAAAGGATAATTTACTGGTTTTAACTTCAATGATAAGGAAAAAAGATTTTTTAAGAGTAAATGGTTTTGAGGTAAAAGAAAAAGATTTCTTTGAAGATTGGTTCTTGTGGCTAAAAATGTTAAAAGAGAAAATGACTCCAATAAGAATAAATGGTTTAGGCTTTTGGTATAGAAAGAAAGAAGAAGAGGAAAGTAAACTTGCTAAAGACATGAAAAATAGGAAAAAAATAATTGCAAAAATGCAAGAAACAATCAATGAAATTTCGGAGGATATAAAAGCAAAACAATATCCAAAACAAGATTATAATTGGGATATTTTAGAAGAGCTGAATATAGAACAGTTTAGAAAAATAAAAAATGAAAGGAAACAAGTACTTTTAATTTTACCATGGCTTACAATGGGAGGAGCAGATAAATTCAACCTTGATTTTATAAAAGGATTAAGTCAAAAGGATTATGAATTTACAATTATAACAACAGAGCCTAATATTAATGTTTGGAGACAACAATTCGAAGAATATGCAACTATTTATGATTTAACAACATTTTTAGATAAGAAATATTGGCCAAGTTTTATAAACTATATCATAAAAAAAGACAACATTGATATAATAATAAATTCAAATAGCACATTTGGATATTCTGCAATTCCATACATAAAATCATGCAATCCACAAATCCCAATTGTTGATTATATACATATGGAAGAATGGTACAATAGAAATGGCGGATTTTCAAGAGATACAGCGTGTTTAGAAAGTGTTGTAGAAAAAACTTTAGTATGTAATGAAAACAGTAAAAAAATATTAGTTGATTATTTTAAAAGAAAAGAAGACAAAATTGAAACAGTATATATAGGAGTAGATTCAAACAAATTTGACCCAAGTAATTTTAATAAAGAGGAGATTTTAAATAAATATAAAATTACAACAGATAAAAAAATAATTGGATTTATAGCAAGAATAGATTTACAAAAAAGGCCATATTTATTAATTGATATAATAAAAAAATTAAAAGAAGAGAGAAACGACTTTCTAGTTTTAGTTGCTGGTGATGGGCCACTACTACCAGAAATAAAAAAAACATCTAAAAAATATAGATTAGACAAAAATATAAAATTTCTTGGAGCTATTTCTAACACAGCAGAAATATATGCTATGAGTGATATTACTTTAAATTGTTCAATAAAAGAGGGACTAGCATTAACTTCTTATGAATCATTAAGTATGGGGATACCAGTTATCTCTGCTAATGTTGGGGGACAAGCAGAATTAATTAATGACAAGGTTGGAATAATTGTACCATGCCTACAAAAGGAAGAAGAAATATTAAATTATAAATATTCAGAAGAAGAAATTAATAATTATGTTGAAGCTATTAATAAAATGTTTAGTAATTTAGAATTTTATAAAAATAATGCAAGAAACATTATTTTGAAAAAATTTACCATAGAAAAGATGGTAGAGAAAATGGATAATGTAATAAAAGAAGTCTTGCAAAAAAATAAAGAATGTGATGAAGGAATTGTAAATTATAGAGAAATATTTAAAGAAGAAATTGTCTTAAATTATATGGTACATGCAAATGAATATGATTGGTTGTGTAAAGAAGTAAATAGAAACTTATTTGAAGAAAGTATAGATTATAATATAGAAGAAAGCGAAAATAAAAAAGAAAATAAAAGAAAAGAAAAAATAATAAGATTAACTGTAAAGTTGCACATTTATAGAGAGAGCAAAATAATATTTAAAATTTTAAAATCAATTAAGACAATATTAATCTTATGTTGGCAATTAGTAAAACAAATAATAAAAAGGTTCTTAAATATATTTAGAATTAGGAGGAAAAAATGAAAAAAAATTTCTTTAGAAGACTTTATGAATATAGAGAATTATTGAAAACAAATGTAAAAAAAGATGTTAGAGGAAAATACAAAAAATCTTTTTTTGGATTTTTGTGGTCTTTTTTGAATCCTTTATTACAAATTGCCGTTTATGCAATAGTTTTTCCATTAATATTAAAAAATACGCAAAACAATTATGTTATATTTTTGTGTACAGGATTAATACCTTGGACTTTTTTCTCAACGGCTATATCTAGGTCGGCGGGATGCATGATAGAAAATGGAAACATATTAAAAAAAGTTTATTTTCCAAGAGAGATAATCCCTATATCATTAGTTACTGCAGAAGCATTTAATTTTATTATATCTACGATAATAATTTTAGCGTTTGTAATATTCTACGGATTAGGAATAACTAAGTATATATTATTTTATCCATTAATATTAATAGTACAATATTTGCTAGTATTAGCATTGGCATTTATAATATCGTCAGTTACTGTATATTTTAGAGATTTGCAACACTTTATAGGAATTGGGCTACAATTACTATTTTATGGAACCCCAATCGTATATGATGGGTCAACTATACCAGAAGGATTTAGATGGATAATAAATATAAACCCAATGACTTATATAATAGGTGCTTTTAGAGATATTTTTTATAATCAAAAAATGCCTGACTTAAAGAGTTTAGGGTATTTAGCAATAATATTAATTTTTGCTTGTATTATAGGATATTTAATATTTAATAAATTACAAAAGAGATTTGCAGAAGAATTATAACTAATTCAAAAAAACTATTGAGGTTAAATGCAGAGTGATATATTGAAAAATGATTAGAAGGTGTAAAAAATAGATAAAAAATTTTTATTAAGAATATCGTTAATAGGAATTATTACTTTAATAATAAATTTGTTTTTTTACCAAATATGCTTTGTAAATGGTGATTCGATGTATCCAACATTAAAAGACAAAAATTTGGTGTTTGTAAAAAAAAATAATTTAGAATTAAAGAATAATGATATTGTTATTGTAAAAAAAGATGGAAAAACTATAATAAAAAGATTAGTGGGTTTACCAAATGATCGAATAAAAATTGACAAATATTTATATGTTAATGGTAAAAAAAATGATGATTTTTATACTGAAAATTGTGGAACAATAAATGAGGAAATTCAATTAAAATCTAATAAATACTTTGTTTTAGGAGATAATAGACAAAATAGTATTGACAGCAGAAATGAAGAAATAGGACTAATAAATAAAGAAGATATAATAGGAAAAATTATATTTTTTAAGAAAGGGGAATTATAAATGCAAGCATTAATGTTAGCTGCCGGCATGGGTAAAAGATTAAAGAAATATACTAAAAACAATACAAAATGTATGTTGAATGTTTACGATAAAACTTTAATTGAAAGGGCTGTAGAAGCTTTGCTAGAAGCAGGTATAAAAAAATTTGTAATAGTTATTGGATATGAAGGAGAAAATTTAAAGAAATTTTTACTTGAAGAATGTAAAAATCCTAAAATAAAAGAAATGAAGTTTGAATTTATAAACAATAGTATCTATGATAAAACAAATAATATATATTCATTGTTTTTAGCTAAAGAAGAATTAGCCAAAGATGATACAATATTATTAGAATCTGATTTAATATATGATTATGAGCTCATAAAAAGAATTGTTGATTCAAAAGATGAAAATTTAGTTTCAGTAGCTAAATATAAACAGTGGATGGATGGAACAGTAATAAAAACTGATGGTGATAATAATGTTTTAGAGTTTATAGAGAAAAAGAATTTTTCGTATAAAGAGATTGACAAATATTATAAAACAGTTAATGTTTATAAGTTTAGCAAAAGCTTTATAAATAAAGAATTTATACCATTTTTGGAATCTTATATAAAAGCATATGGCGAAAATGAGTATTACGAACTTGTTTTGAAAATTATTGCACATTTATCAAGATGCCAGTTGAAAGCACTTGATGTATCTGATATTGATTGGTATGAAATAGACGATGCACAAGATTTAGATATTGCTCAATGTATGTTTTCAAAAGGAATAGAAAAGCTACATAATTTTCAAAAAAGATATGGTGGATATTGGAGATTTGACAATATTTTAGATTATTGTTATTTAGTTAATCCATACTTTCCACCAAAATCAATGATTGATAAATTTAATGTTTTTTCCACAGAACTAATGACTCAATATCCATCAGGACAAGCTATTGAATGCATAAATGCTGGTAGATTATTTGACGGTGTAGAAGAAGATTATTTATGTGTTGGAAATGGTGCAGCAGAATTAATTAATTCATTGGGAAGATTATTAAATGGTAATATGTTTGTTTCTAAATCTGCATTTCATGAATATATAAGATGTTTTAATAATTGCAAATTCAATATTTATGATATGCAAGAAGACGATTTTTCTTTTAACTTAAAAAAGTTTAATAAAAGTATTGAAAATAGCGACATTATTTGTATTGTCAATCCAGATAATCCAACAGGTGCATTTATGAAATATAATGATGTAATATCAATAATTGAGGAATGTGCTAAGAAAGATAAAATAGTTATTTTTGACGAATCTTTTATTGATTTTGCAGATAGTGAAATTAGATATACTTTACTATGCAATGATATATTAGAAAAATATAAAAATTTAATTGTTATTAAGAGTATAAGCAAATCATATGGTGTACCAGGAATAAGATTAGGAGTATTAGCTTCAGGAAATAAAGAACTAATAAAAAAAATAAAATCAGACATTTCAATTTGGAATATAAATTCATATGGAGAGTATTTCTTACAAGTAGCTAATTTATATTCAAAGGATTATATAAAGGCATGTGATAAAATTGCACAAGAAAGAAAAAGATTTATTGGAGATTTAAAACAAATAAAAGGTGTAAAGGTTTATGATTCAGAAGCTAACTATGTTTTATGTAATTTAGGACAAAAAGATTCAACAAAAATTTCATCAAAATTACTTGAAAAAAATATATTTATTAAAGATTTAAGAACAAAAGAGGCATTTAAAGGAATGAATTATATACGTTTGGCTATTAGAACAGAAGAAGAAAATAAATTTTTAGCGAAAGAATTGAAAAGAGTAATGGAGGAATAAAATGCACAAATTTAAAGAAATTTTAAAGGATTTAATACCAGCATATATATTATCATTTGTAGCTAGTTTTATGTTATATATTTATGAACCAATCTTAACATATTCATCAAATATTGATGATTTTTGGTTCGACCTTAAGACAATGATAACTCCAATAATATTATTCTTTTCAATACTATTTTTAGTATTATCAATTGTTTATACGATAGTTTATCTTTTGAATTATTTTTGCTCTAAAAAGAAAAAAATGATTATATATAAAACTATATTAATTTTATCATATATAGTATTTATATTTATTTATATACAAGGAAATTATTTAACAAAAAATTTACCAAGTTTAGATGGAACTACAATAGAGTGGGGGGACAAATATTTAAAGAACAACATTATATCATTTGTTGTATTAATGGTTATTCTTATCACTGAATTTATACTATTAAAAAAATTAAAATTAAAAAGAACTATTAAAACAAATAATTTTATTATAATAGCAATATTTTTAATGATTTTAACATCATTTATAAGCAGACTTCTTATACCAGGAGTATTTAGAGAAAAAGTGGTTGCAAATGCAACAACGAGAAATATTAATAATGCATCCTCAGACAAAAACTTTTTTATTTTTTTAGTTGATGCAGTAGACTCTTCTGCTTTTTCAAAAGTATTAAACGAAAGTCCCGAATATAGTTCTACTTTTACAGATTTTACCTATTATCCAGATACTGTATCAGCTTATCTTTTTACAAGGGATTCTATACCATTTATATTTTCTGGAAAATGGAACGAAAACGAAAAAGATTTTAATGAATATAGTAATGAAGCTTTTGAAGATTCATTATTATTAAAAACTTTAAAAGATAATGATTATCAAATGAATTTTTATGAATACCAAGTATCATGGAATAGCAGAAAAGCTGAAATTTTTTCAAATATAGATATTTATAATAACGTCATTGAAAAAAAAGAATTGTGTAAAAATTTAACAAAATATATCTTATTTAAATATTTGCCATATTCATTAAAACAATATTCAAAAATTGAAACTATGGATTTTGATTCTTGCAAAGTTGAACAAAATAGTACTTTCTTTAAATGGGATAATAATATAGCATATAATACAATTAAAGATAATGAAATGAAAATAGAGGAAAATAAATATTTCCAATTTATACATATTGAAGGCGGACATGTCCCTTTTGATTATGATGGAAACGTGAATAAAATCTCTGAAAAAGAAGGCACATATGAGTTAAAATTAAAAGCAACATTGAATATAGTTAACTCTTTTATAAATAGACTAAAAGAGAATAATGTGTATGATAATTCAGCAATAATTGTTATGGCAGATCATGGATACTGGTATGAATCTTCAGGAAGGCAAAATCCTATTTTATATGTAAAAGGAATAAATGAACATCATGAAATGATTTCTTCTGAAAAACCAGTATCATATGAAGATTTGAATGATATATATACAGGATTGTTAGAAGGTAAAACTAGTGAAGAATTATTGCAAAATATAAAACCAAACAGAATTAGAAGATTCATAGATAATGAATTTGAATCCGAAAATAATATGATAGAATATGAACAAAGGGGCAAAGCATGGGATAATTCTACTAGCTTTGCTACAGGAAAAGAATTTAATAGATAGAGAGTGATAAGAATGTTTTTAATTACTATATTAGGAAATATTATGAGATTTTGCTATAGTTTATTTAATAATTACGGTATTGCAATAATTTTGTTTACATTATTTAGCAAAATTGTATTGTTGCCTATGTCAATATGGGTACAAAAGAATTCAATTAAAATGGTGAAGATGCAACCAGATATAAATAAAATAAAAATTAATTATTATGGTGATAAGGATAAAATAGCAGAAGAACAAGAAAAGATATATAAAAAGGAAAAATATAATGCTTTTGCTTCATTAATTCCATTATTAATACAAATTTTATTGTTAATAGGATTAGTAAAAGTAATAAATCAACCTTTAACATATATAGTAAAAACTGCACCAGAAACTTCACAAAAATTAGTTGAAATAGCTCTTGATAACAACGACAGATTAGATGGTGAATCTTCATCACTAGAACTTGCAGTTGTTAATGATATTAAGAACGAAAAAAATATAGAAAAATATTTAGAAGTAGTAGGAAAAAAAGAAGAGATTAAAAAAATTGAAGATTTAAATTTAGAGTTTTTAGGATTTGATTTAAGTTGGATTGCAACACAAGAAGGTGGAATTGCTATATTAATTCCTATTATTGCTGGTTTGAGTGCATTAATACTTTGCATAGCACAAAATATAATGAATGTTTTACAGGCAGAACAATCAAAATTAAATAAGTATGGAATGATGGCACTATCAGTTGGATTATCATTATATTTAGGCACTTTTGTTCCAGCAGGAGTTGCATTATATTGGACTGCAAGTAATTTATTAGCCATTTTACAACAATGGATTTTAAATATCTGTATTAATCCAAAAAAACATGTAAATTATGAAGAGTTAAATAAAACAAGAGAAGAATTAAAAGAACTTTCTAGCGATAATAATGAAAAAAGAACAAAAGAACAAAAAAGAAAAGAAAGAAATGATTATAAAAGGTTTTTCAAAATTGTAAATAAACATTTAGTGTTCTATTCAGAGAGCAATGGATTTTATAAATACTTTAAAGGATTAATAGAATATTTATTGGATAATACTAATATTGTTATACATTATATAACAAGTGATTATAATGATAATATATTTAAATTTGAAAAGGAAAATCCACAGATTAGAGCATATTATATTGGTGAAAGAAAATTAATAACATTAATGATGAAAATGGAAGCTGATGTTGTTGTAATGACAATGCCAGATTTGGAAAATTACCATATAAAAAGAAGCTATATAAGGAAAGATATAGAATACATATATATACCACATGGAATGGACAGCTTAAATCTTACAATGAGAACAGGCTCAATGAATCACTTCGATACTGTATTTACAACAGGTAAACATCAGATGGATGAAGGTATAAAAACAAATGAAGTTTATAATTTACAAAATAGAAAATTAATTAAATGGGGGTATTCTTTACTAGATGATATGATAAAAGAATATAATGAGGAAAAAGAAAATCCAAATAAAAATACAATTCTAATTGCACCTTCATGGCAAAAGGATAATATTGTAGATTTATGTTTAGATGATTTGCTAGCCGAATTATGTAATAGCCAATATCAAATTATTGTTAGACCACATCCTCAGCAAGTACGACATATGAAAGAAAAATTCGAAATGTTGAAAGAAAAATATATTGATAAAGAAAATGTTATTATACAAACAGATTTTGCATCTAACGATACCGTATTTAATGCAGAGTTACTTATAACAGATTGGTCAGGTATTGCATATGAATATGCTTTTACCACAAAAAAACCGGTTATTTTTATAGATACACCAATAAAGATTATGAATCCCGAATATAAAAAGCTAGAAATAGAACCTTTTAATATTTGGGCAAGAAATATAATTGGTAAAGTTATAAAATTGGAAAATATAAAAGAAACGAAAAAAATAGTTGATGAAGTAATTAATAGTAAAAAAGAGTATAAAAAAAATATTAATGAAATGGTTAATGAATATGTATATAATTTAGGAAATAGTGCTGAAGTTGGAGGAAAATATATAATACAAACTATTCAAAATAAAATAAAAGGAAAAAAAGGAGGTAAGTAATGAAAAAGATAATATATGTAGTTCTTTCAAGTTTTTTCTTTACAGTAGGTTTTTCAGTAGCATTTAGTATGAATGCAAGTGCATATATAGATCCATCTGTAATGACATATGCAATACAAGCGGTAGCAGGAATTATAATTGCAGTTGGAGCAGCACTAGGTATCTATTTCAGAAAAATAAAAAGAAACATAAACAAAAAACTTGGAGTAGATGAAAATAGAAACAAAGAAGTAGAAACAGACGAAATAATTATCAAAGAAGAAGATAAAAATAAAAATAGTATATCTTAGAGATAAATAAAAAGAAATCAAAAAACAGAAAGGATAATTAATTTATGCTTTCTGTTTTTTCCATATCCAACTTTTGAGAATGCCAGGAAGATATAAAACAACTATTAAAAATTTATTAAAAGTTCCTTTGACATTTTTTAATATATTTTTTTGTTTAATTAAATAACTAAATAAAATGTAATGTTTTATTACATATAATCTCTTATTAAATAAGACTCCATGCATATCAAAATTTAATAGTTGTTTGAAATATTCAAAATATCCAAACGGATTTTCTAGGAATATTTTTTTTATGTTTTTTGAATATCCTTCATTTAGGTAATCACAAACCATTATAGGAGAATTAAAGCAAACAATATTATAATTTTTATCCATTTGATTATACATACGAGCTTCTGTACTAAATTTTTCACCATTTTCTAATATGTAATTATATTTTTTCCTTATAGAGCTAATGTATACTAAAGCTTTATCTCCGGTAACACCATCTTTAAAATATAAATTAAACATATTGGTTTTATAGTCATTGCTTTTAAATAAACTGCCGATATTACATTGCTTCTTGTCATTTTTTAAAAAACAAAGTGCATATATATTTTCCTTACTTTTTATAGATTTATAATTTTCATCAATTATTTTAATAGCATTACTTGTAAAATAATCATCAGAATCACATTCTATTAATAGAGTACTATCATCTGAAATATATTTTAATAAATTATTAATTGCAGCCATTTTACCTTGGTTTTCTTGAAAAAAATATTTGATTTCTAAATATTGGTTTTCATAAGATTCAGAGATAAACGTATTTACAATATTTTTAGTTTCATCTGTTGAACCATCATCCATGATTAACCATTCTAAATTAATATTATATTTAGAATTTTCAATTAAACTATTGTATAATTTATTTAAAAGGTTGGCTCTATTATATGTTGCTGTTAAAATAGATATTTTCATATTTAATCTCCTAGTAAATTTTTTATTTTATTTATTATTTCAATATTCTCATTATCTGAAGCAATGTCATTAACTTTAATACTTTTATTATTTTCAATTATTTTTTTCAAACCAGTATAAATGCCATTCTCATTATTCTCAAATATTTTTTTATTTTCATAATTTTCCAAGGCTTCTTTTGAAGAGTTATCTGTTATTAATATAAATTTATTTAAAGTTTTGGCTTCTAATAATACCATTGGTAATCCTTCGTAATATGAAAACAAGCAAAAATAATCTGAATTTGATATATATGGATATGGATTTTCTTTTTGACCAAGTAAAATAAAAGTTTTAGATAAGTTTAATTCACTAATTTTATTTGATAAATTATTTTTTAAAGGTCCATCTCCAACCACAAAAAAATTATGATTATATCCATTTTTTATTAATTTATAATGAACATTAATTAATCTATCTATTGCTTTTGCTTCTACGAGTCTTGCAACTGTCACAAAATTAATAGTGTTTTTATCAAATATATCAACATTAAAGGCTTTAGAAAGATTAAATATGTTTTCTTTATTTAAGTAATTATGAACAACTTGTTTTTCTATATTTAAATTATATATTTTGTTAAATGCTTTCAGATTATTATTGCTTACAAAAACTAATTCTTGATATTTTTTATATATTTTTTTATTTACTATTTTTTTAATTTTAGATTTTAAATTATTTCCAAAAATTAAAGAAATATCAGAATGTATCCATGCTATTTTTTTTATATTTTTATTTTTTGAACTTAATATATTAGTAACAGGTCCTTCTAAGAAAGCAACTTCTACATCATAAGTATTTCTGATATATTTTTTGTAAATATTATTTTTAAATAATAATATTCTTAAACTAATTAGTAATTTTTTAAATTTACTATATTCATTATATGATTTTGGATATAATGATTTTATTTTTATATTTTTATTTAATAATTTTTCAAATTCTCCACCGAGCATAAATTGTAAATATATCTATTTCATAAGTACTAGAAATTTCATTTGCAATATCAACTAAAACTCGCTCTGCTCCGCCTACAGATAAATTTGTTATTCCAAATAATATTTTTTTCATATACCCTCCTAATTAGTTTATTAAAACAGGTTCTTTTTCTATTTTCTTTTTATTATTTGTGCTAGTTTTAGTGCTTTTCAATTTCATACACTTCTTATTCAATAGTACATTCATACATGTAATTATAATCATTGCTGAAGAATTAAAGAAAACTTGTCCTGCTAAAAATGATAATACAAAACTAAGAAAAATTCCAGAACATAAGAAAATATATTCCGAATCTATTTTCTTTATATTTTTTATTCCAATATAAACGTAATACATAAGTAGAGATAGAAACGGAATAAAATATAATATAAAACCAAGTACTCCGAAATTAAATAAAAATGCGGGTATTTCCATTTCCAAAGTTAATTCGCCATAATTGTTTAAAAAGCCGTTTCCAAAAAGTATATAGAACAGGTTTGATTGATTTTTTACTAAATATGCATTATATATTAATTGCTGAGTCCTTCTATCCGTTCCAGAAATATTATGAGCGTTTGCAAAATTATATAATTCAGTTATAGAAGTTTGCATAGCTTCAGACATATAATTTTCGTCAAATCCAATTGTTTCTATTTGTTTATTAAATTTTAAAATATCCCCAGTTACATGAGAAGGACTATTAGTAGCTGAATCGTATATTTCGGAATCCAAATTTTTTAAATATTTTCGCCTTGCTAATAAAGAACTGCCTTTGCATAAAACTAATCCAACTGCAAGTATTATTAATAAAGAACAAATAATTAGTAATATCTTTTTCTTTTTTCCTAAATTTTTTTCTGTATTCAAAAAATTATTTCTAAATAATATAAATATTTTTGAAAATAGAAATAATGCTAATGTAATAATAAATCCAAATAAACCAGTTCTTGTTCCAAGGAAAAACATTAGAAAAATTCCAGATAGAATAATTTCTACTAATGAAACTATTTTAATTATTTTATTTTCTGATTTATTAAGTAATGAAAAAACAATAAATAAATTTAATACTAAAATGGTGCCTAAGCTGTTACCAGACTCAAACCAACCTTTTAATCCTATTCCTTCTAAATATGTACTAGAAGAGGTGTGTGTAAATATAGATATATAAATTGATAATATGTAAACTCCATTTGCTATTAAAATACTTTTCATTATACCATTTGTATTTTTACGGTAAAAAATAAATGAAAATATAAACAAATTAAGAATGGAAAAAGTATAATTAACTAAATATTGAAGTTCATGAGAAATTGTTCCATAAGATATGTTATAATTTAATTTATTGAATATATATAAATGAATTATGGCATATATACCATATATGCTTCCAATTAATATAGTTTTTAACTTTAACTTATGCTTAAAGAATATTAATATAAATAATATTGTAGGGATAATTGGCCTAATAAATGTAGACGGCGAAAAACTTGTATTAAAAAAGTTCCTAAATATAAAACTTGACATATCTAATATTGGTAATAATATAATAAATAAATATAATATATTTTTTGAATTTAATTTTTTCAACTTTTGCTCCTTAAATTTTAAATAAATTGAAATATAAAAGAATATATTTTAAATGTAAATTTATTTATCGTTTTATAATAAATATTTTTTTTACTTTTTATTTTTAACAGTTTATTTTTCTGCCAATTTGGAAATTTAAAATACAATTCATTTATTGATTTCTTTAATAAATTTTTTCTAATAGTTTTATCTTTTATTTTTACAATCCTTAAAAAAGAACTTCCGAGTAAAAACCTGATATATAAGTATTCCAAATATAGTGAATATTCATTGTACATGTTATTAATTTTATAAAAATCAAGTATGTTATTTAAAATAATAAAAATATCTTCGTTTTTATTGTTCTGTTTATTTATTATTGAAGTGTCTCTTTGCGTATAATGATAAAAAGGAGTAGTTATGAGTGTATAATTATTAATAAAAGGTATTAATTTATAAAAAAACTCTATATCTTCATATCTTAATCCCAAAGGGAATTTTATATTATATTTTTTTATTATATCTGCCTTAAATAATTTGTTACAAACCATAACACGACCATAAACAAAATAATCTTGCTTATTTGAACAATTAAAACCAAAATCTATTTTAGATTTATTAGGATATTCCCATATAAAATTACATTCTATTAAATCTGAATTATTATTTTCTGCTAAATTATACATAGTTTCAAACATGTTTTTATCTACATAGTCATCAGAATCTACAAATCCGATATATTTTCCGGAAGTATAAGGAATAGCAAAATTTCTTGCATCTGATAATCCACCATTATCTTTTTTTAGATATTTGATTATATCAGGAAATCTTTTTTGATATTCTAGAATTATTTTTTCAGATTCATCTGTAGAACCATCATTTACAACTAAAATTTCGATATTTCTAAGCGTTTGAGTTACTAATGAATCTAAACATTTTTTTAAATATTTCTCTGTATTGTAAACAGGAACTATTATACTTATTTTTGGCATCTTAAATCCCCTTAATTATTATCAATATAATTACTAACAATATCTAATATATTTTGTGCATTACTTATATATTTTTTTGGAACGAAGCTATTAATATTTTCTAAAGCTGTCTTTAATAAACAAGCATCTTCCAAACCAACAATGTAATCTTTATCATTGAAAATTTTAACTATTTGAAGTTGATGATCATTTACATGCTCCTTATATTTTTCTAATCGAGCAACAGCAATAACTTTTTTGCCTGATTTAATGCTGGTAATAATAGAACCAACGCCACCATGAGTAATTATTAAATCTGCTTTATCTATTAATTCTTTTAATTGTGAAGAAGAAACAAAGTCTAAGATCTTCATTTTATTTGAATGATAATTAGTATAACCAGCTTGAACAATTACTTCCTCTTTGATTAAACCAATATTAATGCAGTTTTCAACTTGCTCTAATAATCTAACAAAACTATTATTTTGTGTACCTAACAAAACTAAAACCATTAAAAAATCGAACCTCCAAAGACTGCTTTAGGATAAAACTTAAGCATTTCTTCCCATTGAACAATAAATAGGTTAGAAATAGGATATATTAATTTACCAGATAATGTTTTTGTATACCTATTTGCAAATGTTTCTATAAATATTATTTTGCTTCCGAATAATTTACCTAAGTAACATATAGGTACTGCCGTATGGGTGCCAGTAGTTACTATATATTTAGGCCTTATTTTAATATATAAGTAAAGACTTTTAAAACAATTAAGTAAAAAAATAAAAGGATATTTAAAATGATTCTTCCTAGTACCATACTTTAAAAATGATATTTTTTTATTGTATATTTTTTTAAAATCTATTGTAGACTTATCTTTTTCGGTAATAATATAATAATTATATTTGTTAAATAATGGCTTTAATTGCATTAATTCATTTAGATGACCACCAGTACTAGCAATAAATAAAACTTTCTTCATTATTTAGAATCATCTTCTTTCCTTAATCTAAATATATCCTTATAACCAATAGCTACAACAGCAATAACCATTAATGCAAAAGATAAAGCTTTCCATGCTCCACTTTCTAAAAGTATTATTGCGAACATTCCAAAAGTCGCGCTAACACCATATAATATAAAAACTGCTTGCTTTTGGGTATATCCCATTTTCATCAGCTTATGATGCAAATGTTCTCTATCTGCTTTAAATACTCCCTTTATAGATTTAGTCTTTATAAGTCTTCTGAAAATTGCAGAAACTGTATCAAATAAAGGCAATGCAAAAACAATAAGTGGAGCAATAAGAACTATTGCTGTATAAGTTTTAGCTATACCTAATATTGAAATGATAGATAATGCATAGCCTAAAAAATTTGAACCTGTATCACCAATAAAAGTTTTGGCTGGATTAAAATTAAACGGTAAAAATCCTACTAATGCTCCACCAAGAGCTGTAATTAATAAAATTGCAATTAATGGAGAATCATTAAGTGTAAATATTATAAGTAAAGAAAGACATGAAATTAAGCATATACCAGAAGAAAGTCCGTCTAAACCATCTATTAAATTTATAGCATTTGTAATTCCAACAATCCAAATTACAGTAAGAACAATCGAAAATACTTCATCTGTTATAATTGGGTTTGAGTTATAAATTACGATTTTATCTATCCTTATGCCAGAAAAAGCTACTACTAAGGCCGCAAGAATTTGACCTATTAACTTTACATATGGAGGAATACCCTTCCAATCATCAAAAAAACAGAAGAGTGCAATAATAAGTAATCCAATAAAAAATCCAATTAGCTTTAGATAATAATTATCTGGACCAAAAAGGTTCAAAGTTTTTTCTAATGACATTACAATAAGTAGATATATTGTAGAAACTAGAAATCCTGCGATAACTGCAAGCCCACCAAGCCTAGGCATTGGATGATCATGTATCTTCCTTTTTGATTTAGGCAAATCTAAAGCACCGATTTTTTTGGCAAATCTAATTGTGTATGGCGTAATTACATAAGCTGTAATAAAAGCTAATAAAAATGCTATTGCTATATCTCCCCACATAAAAATTCCTCCTACTGTTATTTCCGTAATAATTTTACCTTTTATATGCAATTTTGTCAATAAAATAAGAATAAGAGTTATTAATTAACTAAAAACTATTTCCATTTAGTTAAAAATGTTATAAAATAAGCATAAAATGAATACTAATTAAAAAGAGGGAAAAGACATGGACAATAAAAATATAACTGTAAAAAAAATAGTAGAAATATGTAATGGAAAATTATTATCAGGTGAAAAAAATATAGAAATAGAAACATATTCTAAAGATACAAGAACATTAAAAAAAGGTGATATGTATTTAGGAATAAATGGTGAAAAAATAAATGGAAATGATTATATAGAACAAGCATTTATAAACGGCGCAATTGGGTGTATTACAGATGAAAATGTAAATGAAGAAATAATAAACAAGTATAAAGAAAAAGTAATTATAAAGGTAGAGAACACAATAAAAGCAATTCAAGAGTTAGCAAAATATAAAAGAAGTTTATATGATATACCTGTAATCGCAGTAACAGGAAGTGTAGGGAAAACCAGCACAAAAGATATTATAGCAAATGTGTTGGGACAAAAATACAAAGTATTAAAAACAGAAGGAAATATGAACAATCATATTGGTTTACCAATGACATTGCTAAAATTAAAAGACCATACAGCAGTTGTTGTAGAAATGGGAATGAATCACTTTGGAGAAATAAGTTTATTAACCAATATTGCAAAACCAACTGGATGTGTAATAACAAATATAGGCACATCTCATATTGGAAATTTAGGTTCAAGAGAAAATATATTAAAAGCAAAATTAGAAATATTAGAAGGATTAGACAAAGATGGATTCGTTTTAATAAACAATGATAATGATTTGCTACATGATTGGGCAAAAAAAGAAAAAAAATATAAAGTGTATACTTATGGATTAGAAAATAATAGTACATACATGGCAAAAAAAGTTACTATATTAGAAAATAGCAGTGAGTTTGAGATAAATGGAATAAAAGGAAACGTACCTGTTGGAGGCATTCACTTTGTATATAATTCTGTTTGTGCGTTTGCGGTAGGAGATATATTAAATGTAGAAAAAGAAAAAATAATAAAAGGCATTTCAGAATTTAAGCTAACAGCTAAAAGGATGGATACAGAAGTTATACAAAATAATATAAAAATAATTAATGATAGCTATAATGCAAGTTATGATTCAATGAAAGCTGCATTAGAAGTTGTAAACAACACCTTAGCACAAAGAAAAATAGCAATTCTTGGAGATATGCTTGAATTAGGTGACTATGCAAAAGAGTTACACGAAAAAGTTGGAGAAGAAGTAGTAAAAAATAAGATAGATATATTAATTACTATTGGAGAAAATGCAAAAAATATAGCCAATAAAGCAAAAGAATTAAAAATGGAAAATGTGCAAAGCTTTAACAATATAGACGAAGCAATTAAAAATATAAAAGAAATAATAAAAAGTGGAGATTTAATTTTATTAAAAGCTTCTAATTCTATGAACTTTAGTAAAATACTAAATGAATTAAAAGAAATATAAGGGGGCAAAGTATAAATGAGTAAAATAAAAATAGGAGTTGTATTCGGAGGAATGTCAACAGAACATGATGTATCAATAGTTTCTGGGACATCTGTTGCGAAAAAACTTAATAAAGATAAATATGAAGTTTATCCAATATACATAGATAATAATGGAGAATGGTATAAATGTTTAGATATATCTAAAAAATATGAAGTAGGAGATAAGATAGAAAATATTCGAAAAATAGAAAACACAATTGAATATTTAAGAGAGATGGATGTTATATTTCCTGTACTACATGGTTTATATGGAGAAGACGGAACAGTACAAGGTTTGTTCGAATTGCTAAAAAAACCATATGTTGGTTGCAAAGTTATGGGGTCTTCTATTGCTATGGATAAAGTATATGCAAAGATCATATTTGACAAGGCAAAAATTAAGCAAGCAAAGTATGAATATATAAGAAAAGATAAAGATGAATATATTTATATAGATAAAGCTTTTAATGAAACAAGAAAAGAGCTAAAAGAAATTTGCAAAATGATAGAAAAAAACATAAGTTATCCAATGTTTATAAAGCCATCTAATTCAGGTTCATCTGTAGGAATAAATAAAGCAAAAAATATAGAAGAATTGGAAAAATATATAGAATATGCTTCAAAGTTTGATAAAAAAATATTAATAGAAGAAACATTAATAGGAAGAGAAATAGAATGTTCAGTATTGGGAAATGAAGATGTAAAAGCATCATGTATTGGAGAAATTTTACCAGCAGAGAATTTTTATACATTTGATGCAAAATATAAAAATGCGGAATCTAAACTTACAATTCCTGCAGAAATAAATAAAGATTTAACAGATGAAGTTAGAAAAACAGCTATAAAAGCATTTAAGGCAATTGATGGTAAAGGTTTTGCAAGAGTGGACTTTTTTGTAAATGATAAAACAAATGAAATTTATATTAATGAAATAAATACTTTACCAGGTTTTACAGAAATAAGTATGTATCCTAAATTATGGGCACAAAGTGGATTAGAATATTCTGAATTATTAGATAAGTTAATAGATTTGGCATTAGAAAACTAATTAGAGGAGTATAAAATGGAATTAAAAGAAATACAAGAATATGTAAAAAAACAATTATCAGAAAAAAGATATAATCACAGCATAGGAGTAATGGAACGCTCAGAAGAACTTGCAAAAATGTATGGAGCAGATGTAGAAATAGCAAAAAAAATAGGAATAGCTCATGATGTTGCGAAAGAAATAAGTGAAAAAGATAAATTAAAATATGTAAAAGATAATAATATAGAAATAGATGAAGTGGAAAGAGAGAATACTCCACTTCTTCATGCTAAAATAGGAAAAGATATTGCAATAAAAAAGTTTGGATTTTCTGAAAGTATGGGACAAGCAATAGCAAACCATACAACGGGAAATAAAGATATGGATATATATTCTAAAATATTATTCATTGCAGACAGAACAAGTAAAGAAAGAAATTTTGATGATATAGAATATATAAAAGATTTAGCAAAAAAAGATATTGATGAGGCAGTTTTATATATATTAGATAAAAAAATAGAATTACAAGTTAAAAAAAGAGCATTAATTCACTTAAATGGAATAATAGCTAGAAATTATTTACTAAGCAACAAAAAGTAGAAAATATAAAAACTGGCATTAGTAAGGAGGAAAATTAATGAGATTTATACACATGGCAGATGTGCATTTTGACAGCCCATTTACAGTACTTGCATCAAGAGAAAATTTGGCAAATGAAAGAAGACTTGAACAAAGAAAAGCTTTTGCAGATACAATAGAATATATAAAAGAAAATCAAATCCCCTTTTTATTTATATCAGGGGATTTATATGAACAAAAATATATAAGAAAAAGCACAATAGAATATATTAATAATTTATTTAAAGAAATACCAAATACACAAATATTTATATCACCAGGAAATCATGATCCATTTTTAATAAATTCTTTTTATAATACATTTGAATGGAATAATAATGTAACAATATTTAATTCTGAAATAAAAATTATAGAGACAGAAGAAGCGGATATATATGGATTTGGATTTACAGATTTTTATTGTGAAAATTCTCAAATTGAAAAAATAAATATAAAAAATAAAAATAAAATAAATATATTAATTACACATGGTTCATTAGATGCTAGTAAAACACTAGATATGCAATATAATCCATTAAATAGTAATAAATTAAAAGAGATAGGGTTTGACTATGTTGCACTAGGCCATATTCATAAAGCAAATTATGAAGAAAATAAAAATAATTTTATATATCCAGGTTCATTAATTTCTTTTGGATTTGATGAATTAGGAGAACATGGATTTTTAGATGTAGAAATAAATAAAAATAATTCAGAAAAAAATAATTTAATTAATTTAAAAATAAATAATAATAATTTAAATAATTCCGAAATAAATAATAATAATTTAAAAATAAATAAAAAAATAAAATTTATTAAAGTAGATAAAAGAATTTTTGAAGAAATAAAATTGAATATTTCAGAAATTAATTCAGAAGAAGAACTAATTGAGAAAATAAAAAATATAAAAACAGAAAGACAAAAAAACTATAAAGTAATTTTAGAAGGATATAAAAACATAGAAATAGATTTGAACAAAATCCAAAAAATGGTATTAGATGAAAACGTTTTAAAAGTAAAAGATTTCTCAAAAGTAAAATATGACATAAAAGAATTAGCAAATCAAAACAATTTAAAAGGAGTTTTCATTAACAGAATTTTACAAAAAGAAGAAGAAGGATTATGCACAAAAGAAGAGGCTGAACAAGCCATAGAAATATTCATAAACGCATTAAAATAGAAAGGAAACATAAAACTAAAACAAGTAACAAAAAGATACAAAAACAGTCTGTGGATAACTTTTAAAAAACAACGGAAATAAAGCAAAAGATATAGAAAACGCCAAAAGACAGTAAGTAAACATAAACAAGGAGAAAATAACGCAAAAAACGCATAAAAATTATGTAAACAAAGATAAAAATTATAAAATAAAGTAAATAAGAAACATGACTAAAATTATAATAAAATGATAATAAATTAAAAGGAAAAAATGGAAAAAGGAAGTTGAAAAACACCATAAAAAAATTACGTAAACAAAAGTAAGCAACAAAAAGAATTGCCAAAAAAGAAAAATACAAAACAAAGATAAAAGAAAAAACAAAGGAACAAAAATATTTTACAAAACGACAAACAGTATAATGCAAAAATTGTCAAAAAAGAAAAAATAAAATTACACAAAGAAACAAAATAAAAATTAAAAAATAAATTATAATTAACAAAAAAATAATAAAAAAATAAAATTATTTTAAAATATTAATTAAAAAATAATTAAAATAGAAAATAAATAATTTAAAATTAAATCAAAAATAAAAACTGAGGTGATATTTTGGAAATTAATTTTTTAAAAATAAATGGATTTGGAAAAATAAAAAATAAAGAAATTAATTTAAATAAAAAAATAAATTTAATTTATGGAAAAAATGAAGCAGGAAAAACTACATTATTAAAATTTATTCCTTCAATGTTATATGGAATATCTAAAAATAAAAATGGAAAAGAAATATCGGATTTTGATAAATATAAACCATGGGATGAAAATGAGTTTTCTGGCAAAATAATATATACATTAGATAATAAAGATAAATTTGAAGTTTTTAGAGATTTTTCTAAAAAAAATCCTAAAATATATAATGAAAACCTAGAAGATATATCAGGAGAATTTTCTATAAATAAAACTAAAGGAAATCAATTTTTCTATGAACAAACTAATATAGATGAAGAAACTTTATTTAGCACGGCAATAGCAGAGCAACAAGGAGTAGCGTTACCACAGAGCAGTCAAAATATATTAACACAAAAAATAGCAAATATGCTATCTACAGGTGATGATAATATATCATATAAAAAGGTTATGGCCAATTTATCTAAAAAACAAGTTGAAGAAATAGGTACAGAAAGAACAACAGGAAGGCCAATAAATAATATATTAAAAGAAATAAAAATATTAGAAGATGAGAAAAGTAAAATAGAAAATTGTGAGTATGATAGCAAAAGCAAAAAAGAAGAAATAAATAGTTTGGAAAAAGAAAATGATAAAATAAAAACAGAAGTTAAAATATATGAAGAAATTAAAAAAATAAAAGAAGAAGAAAAAATAGAAGAAGAAAAAATAAAAATAAAAAATGAAATAAAAAGTGATTGCGAAAATAAAATAAATAAATTAAAGAATGAAATAAAAAATAAAAAAGAAATAAATAATAAAAAAATAAAAAACAATAAAAATATTTTAAATATAATATTAATGGGAATTTTAATAATTTTAAATATTTTAATTAATATAATTAATTTTTCTAAAATTATAGACTATATAGTAATTATAGTAACTGTGGCTTATTTAATAATTAATTTAATAATATTTATTTTAAATAAAAATAAATTAAATAAAAAAGAAAAAGTAAATAATCTAGAAAAAATAAAAATAGAAAAAGAAATAGAAATATTAGAAGAAAATATTAAAAACACAGAAAAAGAAATAAATGAAATAAAAAATAATATAGAAGAAAAAAATAAAATAAAAATAAAAGAAATAAAAAATAAATTTAATAATGAAATAGAAATTGATAATTTATTTAATGATAATTTAAAAGAAATAAATTATAATATCGATTATTTAGAAAAACAATTAAATTTAAATTTAATTAGAATAAATACTATTAATATAGAAGAAAAAAATATTAATGAAAAATTAGATAATAAAATAGCATGTGAAGAAAAACTAGAATATTTGTATGAACAGAAAAAAGAATTAGAAGAATTAAATAAAATAATTAATTTAGCAAAAGAAACATTGGAGGAATCTTATGATGAAATAAAAAAGAATATAACACCAAAATTCACAAAAGAATTATCAAATAACATAGAAATGATTTCTGATGGGAAATATAAAAAAGCAAACTTTAACTCAGATACAGGATTAACAATAGAAGCAGAAAACGGAGAATACATAGAATGTAATAAATTAAGTATAGGAACAATAGATCAATTATATTTATCTCTTAGATTATCTGCAACTAAAGAAATAACAGAAGAAACTATTCCAATAATACTAGACGAAAGTTTTGCATATTTTGATAACCAAAGATTAGAGAATGTTATAAAGTATTTAGATTCTAATTATAATAACCAAATTATTATTTTTACATGTACAAATAGAGAAAAAGAAATTTTAGATAAATTAAATATAGAATATAATTTAGTTAATCTGTAAAATGTAAGTTGAAAAATCTGCAATAGTTGTGTATAATAATTAGGTTAAAAGGAGAGATATGTATGTTTGAAAAGCTAGAAGACGTAGAGAAAAGGTTTGAAGAGGTTAGTAAAAAAATTAGTGACCCAGAAGTAATTGCAAGACAAAGCGAGTGGCAAAAACTTATGAAAGAGCACGCTGCAATGGTAGATGTTGTAGAAAAATATAGAGAGTACAAAAAAGCAAATAAAGATTTAGAACAAGCAAAAGAAATGCTAAATGATAAAGAATTAAAAGAATTAGCAGAAATGGAAATAGAAGAAATAAAAGAAAAATTACCTAAAATAGAAGAAGAATTAAAAATATTATTAATTCCAAAAGATCCAGATGATGATAAAAATATAATCTGCGAAATAAGGGCAGGTGCTGGAGGAGAAGAAGCAGCATTATTTGCAGGAACATTATTTAGAATGTACTCAATGTATGCAGAAAATAGACATTGGAAAATAGATGTACTTAATGAAAATGAAACAGGACTTGGCGGATATAAAGAAATAACATTTATGGTTACAGGCAAAGGTGCATATAGTAGACTAAAATTCGAAAGTGGAGTTCATAGAGTTCAAAGAGTTCCAGATACAGAAAGCAGTGGAAGAATTCATACATCAACAGCAACAGTTGCAGTATTGCCAGTTGTAGAAGATGTAGAAATAGAAATAAATCCAGCAGATGTAAAAATGGAAGTGTTTAGAGCATCTGGGGCAGGTGGACAACATGTAAATAAAACATCATCAGCAGTAAGATTAATACATGAACCAACAGGAATAGTAGCAGAATGTCAAACAGAAAGATCACAAACTCAAAATAGAGAGTATGCAATGAGATTATTAAAATCTAGAATATATGAACAAGAAAAAGCAAAACAAGACGCAGAACTTGCAAACGAAAGAAAATCACAAGTTGGTAGTGGAGATAGAAGTGAAAAGATAAGAACATATAACTACCCACAAGGAAGAATTACAGACCACAGAATAGGAATGAGTATATATCAAATGGAAAACTTCTTAAATGGTGGATTAGATGAAATGATAGACAATCTAATTGCAGCAGACAGAGCAGAAAAATTGAAAGGTGAATAATGTTGGAAAAATAATCCAGAAAACTGCAAAAATATGAGGTGAAATATAAGATTGGAAACTGATTCAAAAGAAAGAAAAGAAATAGAAGAATTTATTACAAAACATGAAAGAGCTCACTTTTTACAATCTCCAGAATGGGCAAAAGTAAAATCAGAGTGGAAACATGAAGAGATTATATTACATGACGAAAATGGTAAAATAAATGCATACTTAAGTGTGCTATTAAGAAAAGTTCCTGTTTTAAACAGATATATAATGTATGCACCAAGAGGACCAATATGTGATATATATAATGAAAAAATAATTAAAGAGTTAGCAGATGAAATTAGAAAAATTGCAAAAAAATATAAAGCATTTATATTTAGAGCAGATCCAGATGTTTTAGTAGATGACGAAGAGTTTAAAAGAATAATAAAAGAAGCTGGAATAAAAGTAAAACAAAATATTAAAAGTGTAAATGATGTAATACAACCTAAATATGTATTCAGATTAAATCTAACAAATAAAACAGAAGAGGAAGTGTTACAATCATTTCATCAAAAAACTAGATACAACATTAGATTATCAGCAAGAAAAGGCGTTACTGTAAGAGTTGGAACAAAAGATGATTTACCAGAGTTTTATAAAACAATGAAAGAAACTGGAAGCAGAGATAACTTTATAATTAGAAGCATTGAATATTATGAAAAAATCTATGACTGCCTGGGACCAGAACATGTTAGAATAATGTTAGCAGAATATGAAGGAGAAGTTATTGCTGCAACAATGCCTATATTATATGGAAATAAAGTTTGGTATTTATACGGTGGAAGCAAAAATGAAAAAAGAAATTTAATGCCTAACTATTTACTACAATGGGAAATGATAAAATGGGCATTAGAAAATAAATGTGATGTATATGACTTTAGAGGAATTTCAGGATTTAAAGATGAACATTCAGATTCTTATGGGGTATATAAATTTAAAAAAGGATTTAATCCAGATTTTACAGAATTCATAGGAGAAATCTATATAATATTTAACCCAATAGTGAATAATTTATTTAAAGCGATGTCATATATATATAGAAAAATCGGCTACTTGAAAAATAAATAATGATAAATGGTCAGAGATAGAACTCTTAGGGAAAGCAATTTTTGCAGGTTCTAATATCTGACTTTTATTATTACGAAAACATTACGAAAATATTACAAAAATGTAACATTTTCTATTGACTTTTTACCTAAAATATAATATTCTAGTAGCAGCAAAAAAATATACTGTAAAAATGGAGGAATTTGTCTTGGCAATCGGTGATATAATTGTAGGTATCGACATAGGAACATCCAAAGTAAACACAAGCGTTGGCGAAGTTAATAGCTTTAACCAGATTGAAATTATAGCAACAAGTGAATGCAAATGCTTTGGAATGAAAAAATCAAAAATCACAGATGAAGAAGAAATAGCTGCTGCAGTTGCAAAAACAATAAAATCTGCAGAGGAAGAAGCAAATATAAAAATACATTCAGCTTATGTTACAATACCAGGTAAATACGTTACAATTGTACAAAATAGTATTGTAAAAGAAGCAAAAGATAAATATGCTGGAATATCAACAAGAGATGTCACATCTGCAATAATGCAAGTTAGAGATATTGATATACCAGAAAATCAAGTTTTAATAGATATTATTGCAAATCAGTTTATATTAGACAATGGTAGAATGATAGACGATCCAGTAGGAAGCCTAAGTTCATCATTTACAGTAAAAGGACAAGTTATATTAGCAGATAAAGAATATGTAAAACAATTAACAAGTGTTTTCAAAAAAGCAGGTATAGAAATAGATGGAATAGTTCCAAACGTGCTTTCTGAAAGAGGGCTTGTGCTAGACAAAAATGAATTAACAGATAATGTAATGATATTAGATATTGGAGCAGGAAACACAGACATAGGTGTGTTTGAAGGAAATACTTTTATTTATACAAACACAATTCCTTTAGGTGGAGATAATATTACATCAGACATTGCTTATGTTTTTAACATAACAGAAGAAGAAGCAGATAGATTAAAAAAACAATATGGACTAGCATTAAAATCATTTATAGATAACGATACAGACATAATTTTAAATACATATAAAGGTGAAGAAAGAACAAAAACAATAAAAAGCTCAGAACTAATAGAAGTAATAGAAGCAAGAGTAGAAGAAATGTTCTCATTAGTAAATAAAGATATAACAAATGCAGGAGTAAAATCAAATATAAATAATGTTGTACTAACAGGTCAAGGAATTACAAATATAAGCAGAAGTGACGTAGCAGGAAAAATAACATTAAATATACCTGTTAAAATATCAACTGGAAGACTAGTAAGTACAATAAAACCAAATTATAGATCTAGCTATGCATTAATTAAATATATTGCATCAAGACCATTTGCAAAAACTGTTTCTAGCAGTATTGACACAGTATCTGATGAAAATATATTTAGAAATATTTTAGAAAGAATAAAAGAATTTTTCTATTCATAATTAAGTTTTAAATTTTAAAAAATATATTTGGAATAAAAAAGAAGTGCGAAAAAAACTTTAAAATTCCAAACCCAAAATGAAGGAGGATTAACACTATGATGGAAACAGATTACGATGAAAACAATAATTACATGATGGACGGAACAGCAACAATAAAAGTTATAGGTGTAGGAGGAGCAGGAAATAATGCTATAAATAGAATGATTGAATCAGGAATTAAAGGTGTAGAATTTATAGCAATAAATACAGATAGACAAGCTCTTCAATTATCAAAAGCAAGTTCTAAAATTCAAATAGGAGAAAAACTAACAAGAGGACTTGGAGCAGGAGCAAATCCAGAAATCGGTATGCAAGCAGCAGAAGAAAGCAAAGCTGAAATAGCAGAAATATTAAGAGGAGCAGATATGGTGTTCGTTACAGCTGGTATGGGAGGCGGAACAGGAACAGGAGCAGCTCCAATAGTTGCAGCAGCAGCAAAAGAATTAGGAATATTAACAATAGGTGTTGTAACAAAACCATTTACATTTGAAGGAAAGAAAAGACTTACTCAAGCAGAAAAAGGAATTGCAAACTTAAAAGAAAAAGTAGATACATTAGTTGTAATACCAAATGATAAATTGTTACAGATTATTGATAGAAGAACATCAATTGTAGAAGCATTTAAAATGGCTGATGACGTTTTAAGACAAGGTGTTCAAGGTATATCAGACTTAATTTCTATACCAGGACTAATTAACTTAGACTTTGCTGACGTTAAAACAGTAATGTTAAATACAGGTATGGCACACATGGGAATTGGTAGAGCAAGTGGAGAAAACAGAGCAGAAGATGCTGCGAAACAAGCTATTCAAAGTCCATTACTAGAAACATCAATAGAAGGAGCAAGAGGAGTTATAATAAACATTACAGGTGGAAACGATTTAGGATTACAAGAAGCAAATACAGCAGCAGAATTAGTACAAAGAAGTGTTGATCCAGAAGCAAATATTATATTTGGTGTAGTTACAGACGAAAACTTAGGAGATGAAATTGTAATTACAGTTATAGCAACAGGTTTTGAACAACAAGAACCACCAATTTCAAGCATAGGAGTTGAAAACTTAGTAACAAATACATGGAATAAAAAAATAAACTCAATACCAACTCCAGTAGAAAATAAAGACAATCAAAATGATTTAGACATACCTTCTTTCTTAAGAAAAAAAGGAAATAAATAATAAGGAAAAATCTTAAAAATCGCCAAAAGAAAAGTCGATTTTTCCTAAACAATAATTATAAAAATAAAAATGAAGAAGAAATAATCTAATTTAGTAGATTATTTCTTTTTTTCGCCTTCACAAAATGACACATTATTTGAACAAACAGTAGTACAATATTTAGCACAGATTAGTATTCACAACTGTAATTTGTGTAAAAGAATACGAGGTGACCTATTGACCATATATATAGATATAATTTTTTTAGAAAATTTATTTATGAATTATATTATTATATTTGCGACTGGAATAATTATAAAAACACCAAAAAAAATAATTAGAACCCTTGTAGCTAGTAGCATAGGAAGTATTTATGCAGTACTTTCATATATGTCAGTACTGGAAATATGTTCCAGCATATTTTTAAAAATAATACTTTCTATTGCCATGGTATATATTGCATTCAAACCATTAAATATAAAATTGTTTTTTAAAGAGTTTATAATATTTTATTTAACTTCATTTACATTTGGAGGAGTGGCTTTTGCACTTTTATATTTTGTAAGTCCACAAAACATATTAATGGAAAAACGGTGTGTTAATTGGTACATATCCAATAAAAATTGTACTAGCAGGAGGAATGGTTGGATTTATTATTATAACAACAGCATTTAAAAACATAAAAGGAAAATTAAGCAAAAAAGACATGCTTTGCAATATCAAAATAAATATAAACTCAAATAGTGTGTATACAAAAGCAATACTAGATACAGGAAACTTTTTAAAGGAACCAATTACAAAAATACCAGTAGCAGTTGTAGAAAAAGACGTATTAAAAGGAGTAATACCAGAAAAAATATTAAACAATCTATCAAATATTATAGAAGGGAAAGAAATAGATTTAGGAGAGTACCTATCAAAAATAAGACTAATACCATTTATGTCATTAGGGAAAGAAAATGGAATGCTAATAGGAATAAAAGCAGATGGACTAACAGTAAATACACAAGAAGATGTAGTATTTATAAAAAATATAATAATAGGTATATATGATGGCTCTTTAAGCAAAACAGGAAAATATAGAGCACTAATAGGCCTAGAACTTTTAGAAAACAAAGGAGGAAATGAAGAGAATGAACATATTAGAACTGTTAAAATCTAAAATTAGTACAATCTATGTTAAATATTTAAACAATGAGGAAATAGAAAATCTGCCGATTTTTTATATAGCAGGTAGTCAAAAATTACCTCCGCCATTAAGTTCGGATGAAGAGGAAGAATTATTAATTAAACTAGAAAATAAGGATTTAGAAGCAAGACAAATCTTAGTAGAAAGGAACCTAAGATTGGTAGTATATATTGCTAAAAAATTCGAAAATACAGGTGTAGGAATAGAAGATTTAATATCAATTGGAACAATAGGATTAATGAAAGCAATAAATACATTTAATATAAGTAAAAACATAAAACTTGCTACCTATGCTTCTAGATGTATAGAAAATGAAATCTTAATGTATCTAAGAAGAAGTAACAGAATAAAAGGTGAAATATCAATAGATGAGCCACTTAATCAAGATGGTGATGGAAATGAATTACTGCTTTCAGACATTTTGGGAACAGAACCAGATATTACTTCTAGAGGAATAGAAGACGAAGTGGATAAAGTATTACTAAAAGCCTCAATAGAAAAACTAAGTAATAGAGAGAAAAATATTATGGAATTAAGATTTGGTTTTATTAGTGGAACAGAAAAAACACAAAAAGAAGTGGCAGATATGCTAGGAATTTCGCAAAGTTATATATCAAGACTGGAAAAGAAAATTATGAACAAAATGAAAAAGGATATATTAAGCAAAACAGGATAGAGCTTTACTCTATCCTTCCTCCAAATCAGTTACATTTTCTAAACCAGAAATTTCTGTAAAAACAGAATTTATATTTACGTCCTTATGGTATCTGAAAAATAATTGAATATCAGTTATATTTTCTTCATTTGGTTGACCATTTTTTATTTTTTTAATATTAATACTATATTTATCTAATATTTTTTGTATTTCAGGTAAAGTATTTCTATAATCCTTAACAGTAAGAGTTAAAGAAACATTATTAAAATGGTCTAATGTTTCAGATAAATTGTGAGAATGAGAAAGAATAATATATACAAGTACTGTTCCAACAATTCCACCAATATAAAATCCTGCGCCAATACTAAGACCAATACAAGTAACTGCAAGTAAACTAGATGCAGTAGTTAATCCCTTTACATTAAAGCCATCTCTTAAAATAGTACCAGCACCAATAAATCCAATACCAGAAAGTAATTGAGCTGGTATTCTAGATGCATCAACAGAATAAGTGTTGCTTAAATATTCACCACAAAGCATTATAAGTACTGCACTTACTCCAATAAGAGAGTGCGTTTTAAAGCCAGCAGGTTTATTTACAGATTCTCTTTCTGCACCAATAAAGCCTGCTAACAAAAAACCTAAAATAAGCCTAATTAAAACTTCAAACCAAAATGATGAAATAATAGCATAAAAAATCGACATTAAAAACCTCCTTTTAATATTATAAATATATTATAATTTAATAATTAAATAAATAAAAGCAGATTATTTAAAATATTTACTAGTTTCTTCTAAATTGCAGAAATTATTTTGCCTAAAAACTTCATAAGCAACAATAGCAACAGAATTAGATAAATTAAGAGAACGTAAGGTTTCTCTCATTGGAATTCTTATGGTATTTTCTAAATGTTCTTTTAATAAACCTTCTGGAAGTCCTTTGGTTTCCTTTCCAAACAAAAGAAAAACTTCATCTAATTTAGAATAATTAACATCAGAATAACAATGTTGCCCCTTTGTTGTAACTAAAAACATATTATTATTTACTGGATATTTTTTCAAAAAAGCAGATAAAGAATTATGTTCTTCTATGTCTAATTTATCCCAATAATCAAGACCAGCTCTTTTTACATATTTATCAGAAATTTCAAAACCTAAAGGCCTTACCAAATGCAATTTAGCACCAATTGCAGCACAAGTTCTTGCAATATTGCCTGTGTTTTGAGGAATTTCTGGTTCTACTAAAACTATATTTAAATTCATAAAAATCCCTTCCTTAAAAAACTGAATATAATTATAACATAGAATTGGAGAACAGTAAAATAAATTGGAATTTGTTTGACTTTTGTATTTTGAAATGCTAAACTCTTAATAATAAGGAAGGAATTAAATGAAAAATCAAAACAAAATAAAAATAATTAAAATAACATTAACAGTTGTAATATTAGTAGCACTAGCAATATTTTTTTGGAAAATTGCTCCATTTATGATGGATCTATCTACAACAGAAGGACAAATAGCTTTTAAAAACAAAATAAATAGTATGGGATTTTTAGGATTGCTATTGCTATTTAGTTTGCAAGTATTGCAAATATTATTAGTAGTATTACCAGGAGAACCATTTGAAGTGCTTGCAGGAATGTGTTATGGTACATGGGGTGGATGGTTATTTATAATACTATCTGTACTTATTACTACAATAATAATATTCTTTTCTGTAAGAAAATTAGGAGAAAAATATTTATATAATTTCTTCAAAAAAGAAAAAGTAGAAAAAGTAATGAATAGTAAACTACTAAAAAACGAAACAAACTTAGAAATTATTTTATGCCTAATATTTTTCTTGCCAGGAACTCCAAAAGATTTATTTGTATATATTGGAGGACTTTTACCAGTAAAACCGTTAAGATTTATATTAATAGCAACACTTGTAAGATTTCCATCTGTAATTACATCTACAATGGTTGGAGCAAATATTTCTAATGGAAATTGGAAAACAAGTTTATTAATATATTTAATTACATTTGTAATAACGGCAATAATTTTAGTAATACTTAAAATAAGAGATAAAAACAAAGAATTAATAGAAATTATAAAATAGAGTACAAAAAGAGTACAAAAAAAGGACTTTTAGTCCTTTTTTTGTACTCTATTTTAATAGTTTATTCATATTACACATAAATATAATACTTTCTATTATATCCATAATAGAATAAGCAATTAAGATAACTCCTAATGTAACTAATATTGTACCAGGTGCAAACATTACATAAACACCAGCAACAAGTATTAAAATAGATAGAAGTAAACTTAAAATCCAGTAGCCAGTGTCAGCTCCTTTAAGTCTTACAGAAAGGTCTAATCTTGCTATACCACTTAAAATTATCCATATACCTATAATAATTCTAAAAAATGAAGCAATTGCATTACCACTAACTGTTACAAGTATACCTAAAATTATACATAAAGCACCATATATAAGTCTGTAATCATAAAATAGATAATCATCTTTTGATGTAAAATAAGATATGACTTTAACAATTCCAATAGCAATAAGTAATACACCAATTACATAAGAAACTGCTTGAACCATAGCATCTGGATTTACAACAAGTAAAATACCTAAAAGTAAAAATACTAGTGAAGATAGTATAGATGTAAAGCCTGCTCTTTTTAATAAATCTTTCATTTCTCTCCCTCCATTCCGCCAAAATTATATCACTACTTAAAAATAAAAACAATGGGGAAAAAGGGGTCTGACCCCTTTTTCCCCACAGATTACAAAAGTTGATTTTTTTCGAGTTTTATTGTATAGTATTGTGCGAGGTTGATATTAATGAAAATTTTGATAGTTATAGACCAATTTGATGATGCAAATAATGGTACAACAATTTCTGCAAAAAGATTTGCAGAAGGGTTAATGAATTTAGGACATGAAGTATATGTTGTAAGTACAGGAAAACCAGCAAAAAATAAATACGTAGTTAAAAAATTGCCACTACCAATAATAGTTTCTAAAATAATAAAATCTCAAGGTATGACATTTGCTGTTCCAAACAAAGATGTATTAGAAGAGGCTATTTCAAAAGTTGATGTGGTCCATTTTTACATGCCATTTTTCTTATCTTATGAAGCGCTAGAAATAGCAGAAAAACTGGGAACACCACGTACAGCTGCTTTTCATGTACAACCAGAAAATATAACATATACAATAGGGCTTGGAAAAAATACAAAAGTTAATGATAAAATATATAGCTTCTTTAGAGATAAATTTTTCAATAAATTTAAACATATTCATTGCCCAAGTAACTTTATAGCAAATGAATTAAAAGAACATGGATATACTGCTAAAACTTATGTAATATCAAATGGAGTAGGTCCAGAATTTAAATATAGAAAAAATGAAAAAAGTCCTGAATTTAAAGATAAATTTGTAATTACAATGATAGGAAGATTATCAAATGAGAAAAGACAAGATTTAATATTTGAAGCAATTTCAAAGTCAAAATATAGTGATAAAATTCAATTAGTACTTGCTGGGAAAGGACCAAAATATAACAAATATAAAAAATTAGGAGAAAAATTAGTAAATGAACCAGTAATAAGCTTTTTTGATAAAGAGCACTTATTAGAATTACTTGGAATGACAGATCTTTATATACACTCAGCAGATGCAGAGATAGAAGCAATATCTTGTATAGAGGCATTTGCATGTGGAATAGTTCCTATAATTGCAAACAGTCCAAAATCTGCAACTCCTCAATTTGCATTAGATGACAGAAGTTTATTTGAAGCAGGAAATAGTGATGATTTAGCTAAAAAAATTGATTATTGGATTGAAAATGAAGCCGAAAGAAAACAAATGGAAACAAAATATGCAGAACATGCAAATGAGTATAGAATAGAAAAAAGCATGAAAAAAATAGAAGGAATGTTTGAAGATGCAATTAGAGAATATAGCAAGAATTAGAAAGTTAAATTAAAATTTGGAACATATTCTTCTTCATGGCTTCCTAATTCTTGAATATATCCATTTTGTAAATCTAGAGAATATAAGTAGTTTAAAACTTCCTTATATTCTTTTTTATTTAATTTTCTGTTTATTAAAGAATCATTTTTTGCTTTATAAGTTGGAAAATATTGAGCCATTACACTTACATATATATCTTTTGGCAAATTTTCATTAATCCATTTTAAAATATTTTTTGTATTTTGAATATGATTTGGAAGAACTAAATGACGAATAATAACTCCTTTTTGAATAATTTCATTATCATCAAAAACAGCATTTCCAACTTGTGAGTACATTTCTTTTATAGCATTTGTTGCAACTTCAAAATAATTATCCACATTAGAATACTTTTTAGACAATTCATTTGTGTAATATTTTAAATCAGGTAAATAAACATCAATATATCTATTTAACATTTTTATTGTTTCTACATTTTCATATCCATTAGAATTATATATAATTGGAATTTTTAAACCATTTTTTCTTGCAAGTTTAATTGCCTCGATTATTTGGTACACATACATTGTAGGTGTTACTAAATTTATATTATGAGCACCTTTTTCTTGTTGTTTAATAAAAATATCAGCAAGAGTTTGTATGGTGATTTCTTTACCTTTTCCGCCTTGACTAATTTCATAGTTTTGGCAATATATACAATTCAAATTGCAATTAGTAAAAAACACTGTTCCAGAGCTATTTGTACCACTAATACATGGCTCTTCAAACTTATGCAAAGATGCAAGTGCAATCTTTAATGTATTATCACACTTACATCTACCTTTTTTTCCTTCTAATCTATTAACTTTACAATTATGTGGGCATAGAGTACAACTATTTAACATCTTTTAGTCCTTCTTTAAATAAATTGATTGTGATGGATATGCAAGACCTATTTTTGCTTGATTTACCATATCTAATAAAGTGTAATTTATTTCTTCTTTGAATTTTAAATAATCAACATATTCTAAAGCACTAGTTTTTAAGTCAATTGACAAATCAATTCCATCAGCAGAAATTGTTTCAAAAAATACTTTTACAGTTTCATTAATAACTTGTGGATGAGTTGTTAAAGCTAATTTTATATTTTCTGTTAATTGAGTTACTTTTTCTAAAGGAGTATCCAATTCAAGTGTAAGTACAATACGGAATCTTCTACAATCTCTTTTTGATGAATTTATAATATTATTATCTGTTAAAACATTGTTTGGAAGAACTATAACTTGATCATCAGCATTTCTTATTCTTGTTGTCCTAAATGTAATATCTTCTACAGTTCCAGAAAGATCACCAACAGTAATGTAATCACCTATTTCAAAAGGTCTATCAGATATTATAGAAATACCTGCTAAAAAACTTTTTGCAATATCTTGGGCAGCAAGTGCGATTACAACACTACTAATTCCAAGACCTGTTGCTAAACCACCTAGGTTATAACCAAGTTCAGTAATTAAAATAAATCCAGCTATTATATAAATTAATGCCTTAGCTACTTTACTAAAAAAGTTAATTGTTGTGTCATTTCCATCAAAGTTAAGTTTTTCACGTAATTTAGCAAATGATTCAGAATTTGAATCAAATAAATTAGAAAATCCTTTTGTAGCAAGTAATATAACACATATTTTAAATATTTTAGTTATAACAGCAAAAACATCTGCTGGTAATTTTAAAACCATAAATCCAATGTATATTCCAAGAATAACAAAGAATGATTTTAATGGTTTATAAAATCCATTATTTTTAATTTTATTTTTATCTTTAACTTTAAATTTAAACATCTTTACTATCATATATGCAATAGGCGAGCTTATTATTTTAAAAATTACAATAATCGCTAGTCCTATTCCAATATCTACTGCATTTTCAATAGTAAGATTTTTAAAGAAGCCTAATATTTCATTTAAAAATTTCATATTTATCACCAATAACTATATTACCATATTTTTGAGTAATAAACAAATATATTAATCATAAAATTTTAAGAGGAGGTATTTATGAGAAAGATTTTTTTAAGTATATTGCTAGTGGCAATAATTATAGCAATTAGCACTCAAACATTTGCTTTCTCGCAATCATCAGAGAAGCTATATAACGGAATAGATGTAAGTGAATGGCAAGGGAATATAGACTTTGGAGAAGTTGCAAGAGCTGGTATTGAGGTAGTATACATTAGAGCAAGTGAAGGAAGAGGCTATGTTGATCCGTATTTTAGAGAGAATTACGAAAAGGCAAAAGCAAATGGATTAAGAACAGGTTTTTATCACTTTTTAACAGCAACAAATGTGGCAGAAGCAAAAGAAGAGGCAGAATTTTTTGTTAGCAATATAAAAGGTTTAGAACCAGACTGCAGATTAGCAATGGATTTTGAAGTATTTGATGGCTTAGGCGTTAGTGCAATAAACGAAATTTCAAGAGTATTTTTAGAAATGGTAGAAAAATTAAGTGGTAAAGAATGCGTAATTTATAGTGATGCATATAATGCAAGAGCAGTATTTAGTAAGGAATTAGCAGATGATTATCCTATTTGGGTTGCAGATTATTTTGTAGAAGAACCAGAAAGTAATGGCAAATGGAAATTTTGGGTAGGTTTTCAATATTCAGATAGAGGTAGAATAAATGGAATAGATGGAAATGTAGATAGAGATTATTTTACAAATGGAGTATTTTTAAATAATGTGTCACAAATTCCAAAAGATACAGTAACAGATAAAAATCAAGAATTTAAATATATCAGGGTTAACAGGGGAGAAACGTTAAGCAGTATTGCAATTAAATACAATACTTCATATCAATACTTGGCAAGAATAAATAGCATAGCAAATCCAAATTTGATTTATGTTGGTCAAGAACTGAAAGTTCCAATACTAGGTGATTACAAAATACATGATACTAGTCATAGATTGTATATAGTAAGAAGAGGAAATACTTTAAAACAAATAGCAAGAGAATATGGAGTAACTATAGAAAGTATTGTAGAATTAAATGATATAGCAAATCCAAATTTAATTTATGTTGGAGAAACATTAAGAATACCGACAATAAACAACTAAAATTTGCTTTTACTTAAAATGTGTGTTATACTTTATGTACACTAAAAAAGGAGGCTTTTTTATGTACAAAGAAAACACTAACCATATTTATCTTCGGGAATATAAAAACCAGGATAAAGTAACAATTGGTAGGTGTGTAGCACACAAAATACCATTTGGACCAGCGAAACTGAAAGATGAAAGAATCAATGATATGGTTCCACAAGTAAACAATGACTATACATTGATAATTGCAGATAAGAGATCTGACAATATGTTGGGAGTAATTCAGTTTTATGAACTTGAAAATACTGTTTCAACAGATATTTGGATGTTCCCTTGGTATGAAGATAACAGCCCATTTGCTACAGAGGCTGTAGAGGAGTTCATTAATTATCTGAAAGAAAACGAACCTGAAGTAAAAAGAGTTCGTATGTGTGCCACTAGCGATAAGCCCCAATTTATGGCTGCTGCTGCTAGAAATGGCTTCAGAAAAACTGATGACAATGAAAAAGAATGGGAAGTTAGAATTAGCTAAGTGTGCTTGCTGGTCTGGAGTTCCAGACCAGCATTCTTAATTTAAAAAAAGATGAATATTTTTTGAATAATGGCATAAAATGTATAAAGTAGATACATATTTTAATGAAAGTATTGACAAATATACAAAAGAAGAGTATACTAATACAGTAGTTAAAATTGAATATCGCGGGGTGGAGCAGTTGGCAGCTCGTCGGGCTCATAACCCGAAGGTCGTAAGTTCGAGTCTTACCCCCGCAACCAAAGCAAAAAAGCATTTGCTAGATTTTAGCAAGTGCTTTTTTAGTATGTTTTGGCCATAGCCAGAATGAGATGTAATGGAACTTTTTTATATATGGAACAGAACAGGAGATTAAATGAATAACAAGTAAATAAAATAATATAGAAAAAATGATTTTTCAAGTGTAAGAATTTTAGAAAGGTTGACATAACAGTGGAACAATAGTATAATATAAATATATTATTTAAGGAGGAGAACACTCATGATTTCAGACATTATGAGAAGAATTTCTATGCTTAACACTTTGAAAAATTTAACAGAGAAGGAAATGGAGGAATTAGAATTTTATAAGATAATAATGAGAGCCATAATTATTATTTTTCGGTCAAAGAATTATATGACAATGACTCCCATAAAGCTTTCTAATTGTTCTGTAAAATCTGCAAAAGAATTTGCAAAGCCTCTTGGATTGCACATTGTAGAGAGCAAAGACAGTTTATATTTATCATTCGCAAAGGAGGTAGAAATTTAATATCCTCAGTCTCGACTTTAAAAAAGGTCGAGATTTTTTTATAAAATTATAAGAAAACTTATTAAAAATTAAAGTTATATGTTATAATACAAGTGTAAAAAAATAATAGAAATTGGAGAAAAAATAAAATGTCACCATTAGAAAAAATATATGATTTGTTAAATAAAAAATTAAAACTAAGTAAAGAAGAAATAGATAAAGCAGTAGAAACAAATGTATACTTAAAAAAAGTAATAGCATCAGATGTTTATCAAGTTATAAAAAAATTTGAAAGTTTTGGGTTAGAAGATAATGAGATTGCAGAGATAGCAAAGCAAAATCCATGGATGCTAACAGAAAGTTTTGAAAGAATAAAGTATTTAAAAGAGTTTTATGAAATAGTAGATTTAACAGAATATAGAGAATTATTAATAAAACAACCAATAGCAATGTCTGTAAATCCAATAGATATAAAAGAATTAATAGAAAAATTTCAGAAAGATGGAAAGTCAAATGAAGAAATAAGAAATATATTAATAAATGATTTTACAAAGTATATTTCACTATAAAAATAGGAGAACAAATGGCAAAAGAAGAATTAGAAGATATAATTGAATATGAAGATTATGAAGCAGATTATATAGAAGAACCAGAAGAGTTAAGTGACAATGACAAAGTAGTACAAAATAGTAAAGGACAAGTGAAATTCAAGAGTGTAAATCATAGTAAAAGAGCAGAAGCAAATGAAGTAGAAACAGATGGAGAAATAGCAACATATGCAAATTATGCTTTGGAATATTTTAACTATAGGTGTGCTTTGTCAGGAGAAAAATTTGTAATATTTGATGAACCTATACAAAGAGGAAAAAACAACAAATTAATCACGAATTTATCAGCAGAACATATATTAGCATTAACAACAGGTGGTAATGATATAATACCAAATATTGTACCTAGTGTATATCAATATAATATTCAAAAAAATGGATATTATATATTAGATTGGTGGACAAAAGCAAAAGATATAAATGGAAATTCAATATATAGCCCAGAAAAGTTATTAAAACTTGTAAATTATATGTTAAAAAGTTTACAAGCTAGAAAAGAATTAGGAATAAAAAAACAACCTAGAGAATATAGAAAAAGATTATTAAAACCAAATGAAATTGATGAATTTTTGAATCAAGAAGAAATTGCTGAAAAAGTATTATCAGATACGATAACATCAACTACTCAAGTAGAAGATGGAAAGAACATTTTAACACAAATACCACAACAAGAAGGAGAGATACCAAGTTTAGCAAAACAAAAAGATAAAGAAACAAAAATAACAGAAGCAATGTTTTTAACAGATGCTTTAGAAGTGTTGCAAAAAGAAGAAAAAATACCACAAGAAGTGATAGTAAAACTTCAAAATATGTATAAAGAAGTTGAAGGGGAAATACCATTTGAAATAGAAGTAAGAAAGAATATAATATCTGCTTTAGAACAAATGGGAATAGAAAATAATAAATATACAGTTGCAAATAGTCTTTTAGTAAACACAAATTTATTGGAAAAAGTTAGAGAGAATAAAGAAGAAATACAAAACATTATAAAAGAATATATAAGAAAATCAATAGAAGAACTAAAAGGTGTTTTAACGGAAGAAAGTATCAAAGAAATAATAAGTTATAATCCGGAAGTACTATACAACGAAGAGGCAGTAAACCAACAAAAAGAGACAATTGAATTATACAAAATGTATATTAATAAAGATATTAAGGTTGATATACTAAATCAAAACTATTTAATAAATGCTTTAAAAGTAAGGCAATGGATGGAAAAGAATAACACCATAAAACCACCTAAAAGATATAATAAAAGTGATTCGAAAGAAGAAACTCAATTAGCAATTCAACTAGATACAATTAAGCAACAATTAATAAAACCGTACAATAAATTAGAGACAGAAGATGAAAAAGAAGAATATAAAAAACAGCATCCAGAATTAGATGATGTAATGAAGATAATCGAATGGATAGATAAGAACAATGTTAAAGTAAAAGAGGATAGTCAGTATTATTGGCATGTACTAGCAATAAAAGAATGGATGGAAAAAAATAATACAACCAAACCACCTAGGGCTCAAAACCAAGATAAAACAATTCCAAAGGAAGAGGGGATTTTAGGAAGTCAATTAAGTGCTATTAGGCAGCAATTAATAAAGCCATATAGTAAATTAAAGACAGAAGAGGAAAAAGAAGAATATAAAAAACAACATCCAGAATTAGACGAAGTAATGGAGATAATCGAATGGATAGATAACAATAATATTAAAGTAAAAGAAGATAGTGCTTTTTATTGGAATGCATTAAAGATAAAAGAATGGATGGAAAAAAATAATACAAAAAAACCCCCTAGCAAAAATAGTAAAGAGTCTTTAGAAGAAAAAAAATTAGGACAATTTTTAGCTAATATTAGACAAGGACTAATAAAACCATATAATAAATTAGAGACAGAAGCAGAAAAAGAAGAGTATAGAAAAGAACATCCAGAATTAGACGATGTAATGGAGATAATCGAGTGGATAGATGAGAATAATGTTAAAGTAAAAGAAGATAGTCAATATTATTGGAGAATAATAGCAATAAAAGAATGGATGGAAGAAAATAATACAACAAGACCTCCTAGGTGTCAAACTTCAAGTAAAACTATACCTGAAAAAGAAGGTGAGTTAGGAACTCAATTAAGTAATATTAGAAGATTTTTAATATTGCCTTATATTGAATTAGAAAATGAAGAAGATAAAGAGGCATATAAAGAAGAACACCCAGAAATAGAGTATGTAATGGGAATTGTAGAATGGATAGACAAGAATAACATCAAAGCTAAAGAAGATAGTAAAGATTATAAAAAAATATTAGAAATAAAAAAATGGATGGAAGAAAATAATACAACAAAACCTCCTAGAGGACAAAACAATAATAAAACAGTTCCAGAAGAAGAAGCAAAATTAGGAGGAGCTTTAGCTAATATAAGAAATCAATTAATAAAACCATATTATGAGTTAGAAGATGATGAAGAAAAAGAAAATTATAAGATTGAACATCCTGAATTTGAAGATATTGTAGCAATAATTGAATGGATAGATAAAAATAATATCAAAGTAAAAGAGGATAGTCATTATTATTGGGATATATTAGAGATAAAAAAATGGATGGAAGAAAACAATTCAAAAAGACCTCCAAGATGTCAAAACCCAGACAAAACAATTCCCGAAGAAGAAGCTAGATTGGGAAATAACTTAAGTAAAATTCGACAAAATTTAATAAAACCATATAGTGAATTAGAAAATGAAGAGGAAAAAGAAGAATATAAAAAGAAACATCCAGAATTAAAAGAAGTAATGAGTATTATAGAAACAATAGACTCTAAAGAAAAAGAAGATAGTAAATATTATTGGAATATATTAGCTATAAGAGAGTGGATGAAAAAAAATAATACTACAAGACCCCCTAGAGGTAAAGGAGATAACAAAGATATTTCTGAGGAGGAAGGAATTTTAGGAAATCAGTTAAGACAAATTAGGCATTATTTAATAAAGCCATATAAAGAATTAGAAAGTGAAAATGAAAAAGAAGAATATAAAAAGAAACATCCAGAATTAGAAGAAATAATAATGATAGTAGAAGAAATAGATAGAAATAATGTAAGGTTAAAAGAAGATAGTGCTTTTTATTGGAATGCTTTAAAAATAAAAGAATGGATGGAAAAAAATCAAGCAACTCAACCACCACGTAGTCAATATAAAAGTAGAAAAACAGGAAAAAATGCAGTACCTGTAGAAGAAGCAAGATTAGGAGATAAATTATCTGAAATTAGAATGAATTTAATATCACCATATTTAAAATTGGAGACAGAAAAAGATAAAGAATCTTATAGAATGGAACATCCAGAATTAGAAGAAGTTCTAGAAATTATCGGATGGATTGATAATAGGATTCCAGAAAAATTACAACAAGCAAGAGATATAAAAAAATGGATGGAAAAAAATAATACAACAAATCCGCCTAGAGCTACAATTAGAAGAAATAACAAAGCATTAAGGTTAGAAGATATGGATGATATTGAAAAAGAAGAATATATACATGGGACGGCATTGAGAAGAATAAGAACAAAATTAATTGAGCCATATAATAAATTAGAGAGTGACGAAGAAAAAGAACTATATAAGCAAAACAATCCCGAACTAGAGGAAGTTATGGCAATAGTAGAAGAAATAGATTGGAATAATCCTAAAAACAAGAAAAAAATCAAAGATACTGTAAAACAAAATAAAGGTAATTTATCTGAAGCTATACAAGTAGGAGAAGAATTAGAAATGGAGATATTAATGGCAGAGAAGGTATTAGAAAGGAGTGCAAGTGATGGTAGAGGACAATAGAATGAAAAGTTATTACATAGAAAATACTAAATTTAGTAGAACTGCACTTGCACAAGTATATGAAATTCTTATTGAATATGAAGATGGAATAGAAAATGTTCCAGAGAGAGTAATAAGATTTTTGGATGATAACAGAGATAAAGAATATGTTTTTGATTATGGCGATGATTTAGAAAACTTTAAATTGGAAAAAGATGCTGAAAATTTGTTAATATATATTTATACAAAATATTTAGCTCCAGAAGAAGAACGAAGAGTTATAGAAGATATTGCAAAAATGCAAGCTATTCAAAAAGAAAAAGAAAAACAAGAACAATTTTCAAGTGATGTGTTTAATTCTAATAGTGAAATAGAAGAGAAGATACAAGAAAATGTTTTGCCAGTAGAATATAAAGAGTCTTTAATAAAGAAAATTCTAAGATTTTTTAAAAATATATTTAAAAGAAAATAAGGAGGAATTTTATGAGTCCAGAAAGAGAACTTAAAAGACATGTTAAAGTATTAGAAGATATACAAAATGCTTCTAATAAAGAAGAACTACCAAATGTAACATTATCAAGTATTGCAAAGTATTTAGCAAGTAATACATCTTTTGATAAAGTACATATAAGTCAAACAGCTTTTAAACCAGTTACTGATGCACTTGCAAAATACAATTATTTTAGTGTGCCAGAAGTAAAAGAAGCGTTTATGCAGGTTTTAAGGGAGAATTACGAAGGAAAAACAGAAGAAGAATATGAAGCTCTATATACACAAATATCTGAAGGAGCAAATATAGGAAACTATTTAGTAGAAATAGAAGAAAGAGCAAAAAAACTAGAACAACTAGAAGAGCTACAAGACTTAGAAAATCATAAACAAATTTTAAATCAAATAAAAGATGCATTCGAAATAAAAGAATTACCAAGTGTTGGAAGAGGTATATTAAATAGAAGAATACAAGAAGATACAAAGACCGATTATACAGACAGAATAGCAATTAGTAAATTACAAGAAATTTCTGATTGTATTTTAAGTAAAAAAGATGAACAAGAAATTAGAAAAGCAATTTTAAAAATGTGCGAGCAATTTGAAGCAAATGGAGAAGAAACCGAATTAGTGTATGAGCAAATAAGTTCCCAAATACTTTCAGATAAAAGGCTTGGATATATAGTAGAAGAAATAGAAAAAAGAGATGCAAAGGTTTTAGAAATATATAAAGATGATCATGAAAGAACAATGGAAAAAATAAAAGAAGCAAAAAGGATTAGCCAATTGCCACAAAATTTAACCTTTTCTACTTTAGCGGGTTATTTAAGTGGTAATACAACAATATATCCAAAAGCAGATAAAATCTCTAGTACAGAACTAAAAGATTTAACTGGGTTATTATTAAATGGAAAGACTTTTGATGATGAAGAAGTTAAGAAGGAACTTTTGAAAGTTGCACAAAATTCTTATCCAGAAAATTCAGAAGAAGCATATAATCTTTTATATGAAAAAATTGCAACACTTCCGAAAATAAATTATATGGTAGAGGAAATAAATTATGCTCAATCAAGACAAGAAGAATTTATTGGAAGAAATTGTAGTAATGTTAATGTTTATTTTATACCAAATCCAAATACACCAGTTGATGGGGGAAGATTTTATAATTGCTACATAAATAGAGTAGATAATTTAGATTTAGGGGAAATATTACCATTAGATTTAGAATCCATTGTGCCTCCTGGAATGGATGTGGATAGTATAGAATGGTATGTGCAAGAAAAATATGACCCAACATTTAAAGCGGCTGGTGGAATTATTTTAAATAAAGACGAAACAATAGGAAATGTAAGTGTATTTAAACCTTCAGATGGAACAGTAGGAATAACACCAGAAGAAAAAGGAAAATATGAGCAACTAAAAGAACTAAAAACACAGGTAAGTGAAATTATAAAAGATAGAAAAGAAAAAATGAAACAATTTGCAGATTTACAAAAAAGCTTATTTGCATATATGGACGATCAAGATGCAAAACTTGCAGAACTAGAAGAAAAAATAAGTCAAATTCAAGGTGAGGAAGAATTAGGACAAGCAACACCAGAAAATAAACAACCAGAGAATAATGGAGAAGAAAGGTAAAAGGAGGTTTAATATGGCACCTAGAATATTTTCTATAAATAAAAATGGGGAAAAAATAGATTATAATGTAATATTAACTTTTAAAAGTGAAATAACTAAAAAAGATTATGTGGTATATACAGACAATTCTTATGATGAAGAAAACAAATTAAGAATATATGCTGCAATATATAATCCACTAAGTAATGAATTCATTAAAGAAGTAGAAGAACAAGAAGAATGGGATGAAATATACAAACTTTTAGATAAAGTAATGTTATAATTTATATAATGACTAAAATTAAATAAAATTATAATATGTGCTAACTATTTGTAAGAAATTTATGATAAAGATATAAATATTTTGACCACTTTTTTGACCACAACCGAAACGAAAAACAATTGAAGTAAAGAAAAATAAAAAATGAGTGTTGTTCTGAGACCTTACAGAATAGCACTTTTTAATATTCTATGGAAATAATGAGATTTAAAGGTTAGTCCTCATAACCCGAAGGTCGTAAGTTCGAGTCTTACCCCCGCAACCAGTATAATAAAGGCTTCTAGCAATTTGCTAGAAGTTTTTTCATATTTAAAAATAGCTTTAGCATAATATGGTATAAAAATTAAAAAGAATACTTATGGAAAAGAGATAAGCAGAATAAGGACTGGTTTGAAAAAGCAGGAACTAATATGATAAAATGAATTAGGTGATGGTATGGAAAATAGAATTGATAAAAAGGTATTAGAATATGTGGGAATATATAAAACAAAAAAACCTACACAAGAAAAAATAGATTTAGCTCTAAAAGCAAAAAAAGAATTAACTAAACTAACTAACTTAAATATAGAAAGAGTATATATTGTGGATGAATATGCATGGGAAAAAAATGATAAATATCAATCTTTCTGCTTTTTAACAGATGTGAGAATAAAAGAAATAGATAAAAAATTCGAAATAGTAAAGAAATATGCATATAAAACTAATATTAATATACTTTTTTGGAGCATGTGCCAATTTGAAAAAAGAAAAAGTAACCCAACAGAACTTGACTATTATATAGAAAATTATGGAAATAAAATATATGATTCAGGGAAGTTAGTTGATATAGATGAGAGAGTGAAAACCACAAGATATGCTGCTATGGCAGATTATTATAGGTATATTAAAACATTTCAAGGGTATAACCCAGAGGCATGGATGAGAATCTTATTGCAAATATATTCATTAAAAATGGATTATCCTATAAATGAGGATAAAGATTTAGCAGAAACAATTGAGTATGTAAAGTATATCTCTCAAGATAAATATATATTAACTGCAATAAAAGATTTTAATAAAAAGGATGTTGATAAATTTAATATATGCGAGAGGCTAGAAAAGTACATAAAAAAACTAAAGCAAATAAGACCAGCAATGGTGTTAGAAAATGAACCATCAATGAAAATTTATGAAAGATATTCAGATATAAAAAATAAAGGCGGAGAGATAAGTATAAGCAATCTCACAAAAGAGAACTTGTATATAATGGAAGTAATACAACGAAAAATGCCAGATCAAGTTGCAGAATTATTTAATACTGATAAAAGTAAAATACTAGGATTACGTAAAAAATTTGGATACAAAGTTTCAGATTCATTCTGGTATGAAGCGGTAGGAGATCTAGTATCAAAAGCTATAAATGAAACCAAATTATATAGCCCATATGATGTATTAAAAAGGTATGGGATATTTAATTTTGAAAGACACACATATAGTATTTTGTCTTATATAAATGATGGTCAAAAGTATCTTTTAAAGGAATTTTGGAAATTAACAGAGGGAGAAAGACATGGAGCAGAAAAGAATTTTTCTAAGAATGCAAAAGATGTATATTTCAGAGCATATTTATGTGCAGAACTATTAAAGCAAAATGGCTTTATAGAAGAAACTGAATATTTAATTTACAGAATAACGAAAAAAGGAAAAAAGCTGATGGAAAGGCTATCATATAGGAATATAGATGAATTAAACTTAATTGAAATAAATAACATAACTGGGAAGGCTGATTTTTATGGATTATCTATTATTAAGCTGGATAATGAAAACATATTTTTTCATGGTAGTGCTGAACAATTTGAAGAATATAAAGAAATGGAAGAAGAAAAAAATCTTAATGATGTGAAAGAAAAAGAGGGACTAATAGAAGTTAAGTTTGAAGACATTAAAGTGAAGAGAAATATAAATAAAAAAGAAAAGACACAAAGCAAAAAAATAAAAACAGATTATAAACAAATAAATTTATCTAAAGAAAAAGTAGGAAAAGATAGTGAGGAATTAATATACAATTTAGAAAAAGAGAAATTACTTAAGGAAAACAGAAGCGATTTAGCTCAATTGGTATTTTGGGAATCAAAAGAAAATGGTGATGGGGCAGGATATGATATAAGGTCTTATGAGAAGAAAAATGAAGAATATGTAGAGATTTATATAGAAGTAAAAGGAACTAATAAAAGTGTAAATGAGCCATTTGAAATATCAAAAAATGAAATAGAAACTTCAAATAAATATAAAGAGCAATATTATATTTATAGAGTTGGCAATGTATATACAAATCCAAAGTTTTATAAAATAAATGGAAGAATAAAAGATAACTTTAGTCTGGAAGCAACAAGTTTTAAAGCTAGAAAAAAATAGAAAAGATGATATATACAATTGGAAATATAACAAGCTTGTACAAAGTAATGCAAAGGTTTAGGCATATATAATTAAATTTCAAGTAAGAATAAAAAGTATATACCAATACATACTCATCTTGTGGAAAAAATAGTAAGTTTATGGTAGAATACAAGTAAATATTTTTGGGGAGAGAAATGTAATGAAAGAGTTAGAAGAAAAAATAGTGAAATTTGCAGAAGATAGAGATTGGTTACAATTTAACACACCAGAAAATTTGGCGAAATCAATATCTATTGAGGCAGGAGAATTATTGGAATGTTTTCAATGGAATAATAATTACAATAAAGATGAACTTAAATTTGAAATTGCAGATGTTATGAATTATTGTATTCTTTTGTGTCATCAAATAGGAGTTGATCCTAAACAAATAATTTTAGATAAAATGAAAATATCTAGGAAAAAGTATCCGGTAGAAAAAGCTAAAGGAGTTAGTACAAAATATAATAAATTATAAATATAAAAAAGTGTAGAATTGAAATAGTAGTTGTGAAGGAATAATAAAATTAGAATGAACATAAAACACATAACACCAATAAGGGGAAATAAATTGGAAGAAATTAAAATTAGTGGTAATTGGAAAATTGAAAAAGATGAATATAAGGGTGAATTACATATAGTAAAAAGTAAAAAAATAATACGATTGGTAATACAATCACAAAAATTAGAAAGATTTTTTAATGATGAAAAATTTCCTGACAATATGGATTTAATACATGGTGTTAGTTTTCTTAATAACAATAATATATCATTATTAAATTGTAGAACTCTTAGAAAGAATACAAATCTAAATACTGGAATAACTACTTTTTTGATTGATTGCAAATATTGTATTTATGGTTTGAAATTTGAAAGTTATGAAGGAGTAACTTTTAATAAATTACAGGTAAGATTAACAAATTCAATGGAATGGAGTACTTTAAGTGGTTTTAGCTCGAAGAGAGGTAAAAAAAAGAAAATAGAGGAAATAGAATATAAATTTAAGAAAAAAATTTCTTATAATATAAATGAAAATATAAAATTAGAGATAGTTCCATGGTTTGGAGGTGGAACATTTTATTTAAATTCAGAAAAAGTTGTTTTAAAGCAGCATATAACAATAAATCTTAGATGCAATAAACTAGAAAAATTTGAAAAACTGGTACAAGAATTAAAGAAAGTTATTGCACTTATTGAATTTAGTACAAAGTTAAAAGTGAACATAGTAGAAATTAAAGGCTTTAAAAACAGTAAATTTTACAAATATCCTAATATTAGAAAAAGAAAATATATTGATTACAGAATCTATTATGCTAATGAGATAGATATAAAAAACGAAAATGATGAGATTGAAAAAATAGATAGAAATTTTAATTGCAATTTAAAACAAATCTATGATGTTAATGGATTGAAAAATTGGTTTGAAAAATATCAAAATTTAAAGCCAATTATTGATTTATATAGAAAAAACATTAAGAATTTTGAATATTATGATGAGATTCCAGAAGAAGAGAGATTTATAAATATAATTAAATCATTGGAATTTTATCATACTATATTTATGGTAGAATCATTAAAGGATTATAAAAAAATATTATCAAATAAGCTAGATAATATTTTACAAGAGAACAAAGAATTGGTTGAAGCTTTCATTTATGATAATGCACAAGAGAATGCAGATTATATATTACTGAAAAATAGATTGATTCATTTATTTTTGGAAGAAATGCCAATATATTATTTTGAAAAATTAGAATATATTTTAAATTTTATCAATTCAATTACAGATACTAGGCATTATTACACACATTACAATAAAAGTAAGAAATACAAAGCAATGAAAGGTGTTGAACTTAGTATATCAACTATAATATTACAAACTTTATTAGAATCTTGCATTTTTAAAGAATTAGGATTTACTAAGGATTTTATAAATAACCATAAAAGGGGATCTTTTTCTCGATTGAAAAAATATGAAATACCAAAAAGAGAAGAAAAATATATAAAGTTATATAAAAAAGTTCATCTTATTACAAGTATAGAAAATATATTGAAAATTGTTATTAATGAATATAACATTGGAGATTATACTTCTTATCATGTTACAGAAGATAATGCTGATGAAGATTTATATGTAGAAATAATTACAAAAACAAATAAAAAATATAGAATTAGAATATTATCAGAAAATAAAAATGATGAGGAATGCAAAGAAATTATAAAAAATGATAAAAGAAAATTACTATATACGAAAAAAAATTTTTATAGTTTATACTACTTTTATGGTAAATATAGAATATTAATATATAAAAGTAATTAAAAATGTATTATATGAAAAAATTATGATCAATGTAGTAGTGATTATAAGTTATATTTTAAACATGGAGAAATCATTTTTATAAAGTAAAAAAATGGAAAGAAAAAATTGAAGACAGTAATAATTAAAGGGGGCAAATTATTATGATAGTATATGAAGCGACAAAAGAGATATTTATTAATGATGTAATAAATAATCAAATAGCTGGTAGAATAGAGCAATTATATAGACTAAGAGTAGGACAAAATGTTAATCCAAGAGAAAAAGAAGCTTGGAAGAATTCTATGATGTATATGAATAATGTTTTAAATGATGTAAGTATTCCAAATAATAGCGGGATAGCAATAGAATTTAAAATTCCATATACTTCTAAAAGAATAGACTTTATTATAACTGGAATAGATAAACAAGGGAGAAATATTGCAATTATAGTTGAGTTAAAACAATGGACAGAGGCTGAAATTGTTGAAGGTCAAGATGGTATTGTTAGAACTTTTACAGGTGGTGCAATGAGAGAGGTTGCTCATCCATCTTATCAAGCATGGTCTTATGCTGCATATATTGAAGATTTTAATGAAAATGTTCAAAGAGATAATGTAAAATTATTACCGTGTGCATATTTACACAATTATGAAAATGTTGAACCAAAAACTATACTATCAGATAAGTATAAAGATTATATTGAAAAAGCTCCTGTATTTATTAGTGGAGATGCTTTAAAATTAAGAGAATTCATAAAAAAATATGTTACAGAAGGTGATGATAAAGAAACACTATATTTAATTGAAAATGGGAAAATAAAACCTTCTAAATCATTACAGGACTGTATAGCTGGAATGGTAAAACAAAACAAAGAATTTATATTGTTAGATAATCAAAAAGTAGTATATGAAACTGCAATGGAAATGGCAAAGAAATCTAATGAAGATGGTAAAAAGAGATGCTTAATTGTTAAAGGAGGGCCAGGTACTGGAAAAACAGTCTTAGCAATTAATTTATTGTCAGATTTAACAAATAAGCCATATGAAATGGTGTGCCACTATGTTACAAAGAACGCAGCACCTAGAGCGGTATTTAAGGCAAAATTAAAAGGAAAAGAAAAAATATCTAAAATAGATAATATGTTTAAAGGTTCAGGAATATATACTGAAGCTAAAAAAGATGATGTGGGAGTAATTTTAGCAGATGAAGCACATAGGTTAAATGCAAAATCAGGTATGTTTAAGAATCAAGGAGAAAATCAAATAAAAGAAATTATAAATGCAGCCAAGTTTTCAGTTTTCTTTATTGATGAAACACAAAGAATAGATATTTACGATATAGGTTCAGTTGCCGAAATTGAGAAATATTTAGATGAATTCGGAATAGTAGGAGAAGAAAGAAAAATATTAGAGCTTGAATCTCAATTTAGATGTAATGGTTCAGATGGATATTTGGCATGGTTAGATGATGTGCTAGAAATAAGACAAACAGCTAATAATGATGGATTTGATATTGATTACGATATTCAAATAATGGATAATCCTAATGATGTTAAGGATAAAATATTTGAATTAAATAAAAAAAATAATAAGGCAAGATTATTGGCAGGATATTGTTGGAATTGGATTAAGGAAGGTAAAAATGATACGAAGGTTCACGATATAGTTATACCAAAATATAACTTTGAAATGAGTTGGAATTTAGGAAGCAGTTCGACTTGGGCAATTGATCCTGAATCTGTAAATGAAGTAGGATGCATACATACATCTCAAGGATTAGAATTCGATTATGCAGGAGTAATAATTGGTAAAGATTTGAGATATGAAAATGGTAAAATTATTACTGACTTTACAGAAAGAGCAAGTACAGATAATTCATTAAAAGGAATTAAGAAAATGTACAAAGAAAATCCTGAAAAAGCATTAAAGTTAGCTGATGAAATTATAAAAAATACATATAGAACTCTTATGACTAGAGGACAAAAAGGATGCTACATCTATTGTGAAGACAAGCCATTAGCTGAGTATTTAAAAAGTAGAATAAATAGATGTAATGGAATTACTTATACAACAGATGAAGAAGATGAAAATTACGAAATGATGGTTGCTGAAGCTAGTGAAGAGTATAGATACGAATAAAACTAAAGAAAAGCAAAATATGAATGTAAAAATACAGGATTATTTTGTATTTTTTTGATAGAAAAATACAAGCTTCGACAAAATTTGCGGATAAAAAATGCTATAGTATATAAGACGTATTATAATATAAAGGAGAATAAAAAATGTATAAAGAACTGAAAGTTATTTATAAAATAATAGCATGGATAATATGCGCAGTAACAATTGATCTAATAGATTTGACAGATAGTTTTATTTTAAATTATTTTATAATACCACTTATTATAGAATTTATTATAGAAAATTTATCATATTTAACATGTAATATAATTGTATACAGAAAATTAGATATCAATAATTCTTTTTTTGGTAGTTTTGGATATTGGATTTCATATATTATATATATATTAATATTGTTTGGAATATTAGTTATTTTAAAATTTGCTGGAGTGATACCGTTTGTAACCAATCTAGATACGAAAATTTTTAATAAAATTATGAATTATATAAAAGATATGTTTATGATACCAGTGAATCAAATTGTAGAAATATTACAAAATTAAAAAATTTATATAAGGAGGTAATTATGGCAAATAGAAATTACTACAGAATAGTTTTATCTAATGATTTTTTAGGATTAAGTAAAGAAATTAGTGCACCTAACAGATATGAATTAGATATAAAAGTAGAAAATCAGAAAAGAATATGGGATGAAAGAGTTAAAAGAGAATTGGTAAGACAAGATAAAGAGCAAATGAAATTAAAAGCAGATAGATTAACTAAAATGGATGAAAGAAAAATGAAGGAATATGAAAATATTGCTAAAAAATGCTATTTTCAGAAATCAAAAAAATATTATGATAGTTTAATAGACAATAAAGAATATGAAAAATATGTTAGTAAATTAGCATGTCCAACTATAGAACAAATAAATGAGGAAATAGAAGTTCCTAAAAAGAGCTTCTTAGAAATAATATTTAAACAAAAGAAAATTAATCGTATTCAAAAGGAAGAGGAAGCTAAAAAATTATTAGAAGAAAGAACAGAAAAGTACAATCAAGATTTGATATTGGAAAAAAATGAATATGATATAAAAAAATCTAAATATATTCAAGAGCAAGAAAATAAAAATCAAATAGTAAGAAATAATCAAGAAAAATATAATAATCATGATGTTGAACAAATAGAAAAATATTTTGAATATGTATTAGAAAAAAGCAAATTTCCAGATGAATTTGTAAAGGATTATGAAATACAGTACCTACCAGAGAAAAAGACATTAATTGTTTCATATTATTTGCCAAATGCAGACTCAATTCCTAAAACGATACAACATAAATATGTTAGTACAAGAAATAAAATAGATGAAATCAATTTGACGGATAAAAAATTTGATAAGTTTTATAATGATATAATATATATGTGCTGTTTAAGAACCTTAGAAGAAATTTTTAAATCAGATGATTTAGATAATATTCAAAATGTTGTATACAATGGATGGACAAAGTATGTAGATAAGAGTACAGGGCAAGATGCAGAAAGTTGTATAATTACAGTTGATGTTGATAAAAGTAAATTCTTAAATATTAATTTAGGTAATGTTGTATATAAAGAATGTATAAAAGGATTAAAAGGAATTTTTGCACCCAGTATGTTATCCTTAACACCGGTTGTACCATATTTAAGTATTGATAGAAGTGATTCAAGATTTATTGAGAGCAAAGAAGTTTCTGAAATAGGTTTAGATGGATTTAATCTTGCAACTATGCCATGGGAGGATTTTGAGTATTTTGTTAGAGAGTTGTTTGATAAAATGTTTAACGTAAATGGTGGAGAAGTAAAAGTAACTCAAGCAAGTCATGATGGAGGAGTTGATGCAATAGCATTTGATGATGATCCAATTCGTGGTGGTAAATTTGTTATACAAGCCAAAAGGTACAATAATGTTGTTCCAGTATCAGCAGTAAGAGATCTTTATGGAACTATGATTCATGAAGGAGCAACAAAAGGAATTTTAGTGACAACAAGTTCATATGGAAAAGAAGCTTATGATTTTTCAAAGGATAAACCTATAACTTTAATAGATGGACAAGCATTGTTAGGATTGCTAAATAAATATGGATATAGTAATTTAACAATTAAAATTAGTAAGTAGATTATATAGGAGTGTAATATGAGCAGAACAAAACATGGCAATGAATGTAAATGTGCATATTGTGGTAATAAAGAATTTGATATACCAGAAGAAATTATAAAAGCAATAGAAGAAGGTAATTTAGTACTATTTGCAGGAGCAGGAATTAGTACAGAAGGAAAGAATGTTTATAAATTTTCGTTATATTCTGATGTGAATGATGAGCTGAAAGAGAAAAATGATAATACTTTTCCGCAGTTAATGACTAAATATTGTAATTTACCCAATGGAAGAAGAAAATTAATAAATAAAATTATGGAAAGATTTGAATATTACAAATCTTTTCCTGAAATAGATAATCATATGAATACTTTTTTTAAACCATTAGCAGATATTTATAGTGTAAATGAAATAATAACAACAAATTGGGATAGACAGTTTGAAGAAAAATGTAATTGTATGCCAATTATTTATGACCAAGATATTTCTGTTATGGGGGATAAGAAAAGAAAAGTTTATAAAATCCATGGATCAATTGAAAATATTGGTACATTAATTATGACTGAATCAGATTATGAGAAGTGTTATAAAGAGTTATCAACAAATCTTTTGGGGAGTAGAATTAAATATTTATTAAGTAACAAAACAGTAGTTTTTATAGGGTATTCTTTAGAAGATGAAGATTTTAAGAAAATATGGAATTATATAGATAATGTATTAGAAAATTTGAAACCTCATTTTTATATAGTGTCACCAGATGAATCAATGCAGGAAAAAATGAAAGAAAAAAATGTTAGTGTAATAAATACAATAGGATCAGAATTCATTGAAAAAATTAGACAAAAATTGATTGAAAATAAGTTTTTATTAGATTCTAGAATTTTATATTCAGTAGCAGGAGCTGCTTTAAATTTGGCTCTAGAGACACATAGTAAAACTTGCAAAAAATATAAAGAAAATAAAGAATCACTAATTATGTATTCTCTGCCTTTTCAAGATGGAGTAATACATTCTCTTCAGAGAATTATTGCTAGAAAGAATACAGGAGAATATTTGAATCCTAATTATTTGTTAAGTTCTATTGAAACATATTATAATATGTTTCAAGATTATATAAAAAATAATAATATAATTGATGCTGCATATGTATTAGGTTATGCACATGCAATGGATACTACTTTTTATATGTATAATTGTATGTATTTTAATGAAGAACCAGAAGAAAAAAATATAATTTCATTGTATTATCTTCCAACAAATAAGCTATATAATAAAATAGATGATTTTATTGAAGGGTTAAAAAAGTTTAAAACTAAGAAATATATAAAATTTATAAAAGAATTGGAGGAAAGATTTGGAGGATCAAATTCAAAATTAGATATTCACCATCCACCATTTTTGTAATAATAATATATATAAAGCGTAAATTTTATACTATGTCTCGGCAAGTTTTATAATAAGTACATGAGAGGTGTAAATATAATGGCCAGAAAAATGATTCAAAGAAATTTAATAAATAATGCTATTCAAGCATATTTTGCAGCTGTAGAAATTCATAATAAACCTAAAATAGAATATAGATATGAAACAACTAGTATATTAATAATAAATGCATGGGAATTAATTTTAAAAGCATTTGTTAGGAAATATATAAAAAATAAAAACATATTTAAACCAAAAGATAAGAATAATCCTAATCAAGAGCAAGAAACGCTACCTTTGAAAGTAATAAATTCATATTGCTTAGAATATTTAAATAGTATTGACAAAAACAACTTTTTTAGAGCAACTTCAGAAAATATATTAAAAATAGAAGAGTATAGAGATAGGTCTATACATTTTTATAATGAAAAGATAGAGCCAATAATATTTTCTTTAATTTCAAAGAGTTCCTATGATTTTGTTAGATTTGTAAAGGAATATTTTGATAGAGATATTATCGATGATGAGAGAATGTATATAATGCCAATTGGATTTAAATTACCATTTGATCCAGTAAAATTTTTTACAAATGAATATGCTGAACTAACAAATTCAAAGGAGTGCAAAGAATTTATTACAAGTACAGTAGAATGTATAGAAAAGCTAAAAAACGATGGTATAGAGGATTCAATTGTTTTAGGATTTAATGTTAAGGTAGAAAGTGTTAAAAATGTAAGAAATAGTGATTTTTTAGTTGCAATAGATAATGAGAATGGAAGAAAATTAGACGTTACGAGAAAAAGAAAGGTAATGATATCTAATGATAAAGGAGCTCAAACGGTTCATATGTCTACAGATGAATTTTATGAAATATATCCATATACCTATAATATAGTCAGAGAAAAATTCAAACAAACTAATCCTCAATTAGTAGCAGGTAGAAAGTTTAACAATATTATGCAACGAGCAAAGAAAAATCCTATATATGCGGGTACATTAGGAAAACATCCAAAAAGTAAATCTAAATCCGAACCACCATATTCTTTTTCAAAAAAAATATTTGAATTATTGGATGAAGAATATAGTAAAAAATAAGACGAGAATTAACTCGCCTTTTTTTATTTATCAAAACATCCCATAGCTATCTGACTACCATCAACAAATCCATTCCTATAATATTTTTCATTCCAATAATCGCAATAATCCAAGAAATTCTCATCAAGTTTATGTAGTTGTTGTCTAACATATTTCTTATTACATTTAGGTACATTTCTTAAAATATTTTCAGCTATTTCATCAAAATAAATCCAATGTTTTTTATCTTCAGCAGATTTTAAAGCAGAGATATCTTCATCTCTATAAATAAACCAATCTTTCAAAATATCATCATTAACTTCTCTTAAATTTTTCATAATAAAACCTCCAAAATGATTTTTAATTTTATAGAAAATTACTGCAAAATTTTACCAAATAAAATTGGGAAAATTTTGGGAAGAATTGCTTCAAAAAACATCCTAAAATTGCATAAATGTTCAACAAACCAAATCTTCTATAAATAGCTAAATACCAATAAAAACTTGAGTTTTCATAAATCTTCAAAAGTGCCTTTGCCGGCGCTCATAACCCGAAGGTCGATAGTTCGAGTCTATCCCCAGCAACCACCTAGAAGCAAATCATTGTGGTTTGCTTCTTTTTTTGTACAATGAACAGTTTTTGTATGCCTTGCAGGACTACCATCTAGGGTTTTACCACAAAAGTAAACCAAGATATATGTGTCTTTACCTCTTTTTTTATACTCCCTGCCATAAAATTCTCATTTCCGTGTGGGAGAGAGTATTTTTGTAACCTACAATGAAATTACAAGTTAAAGATTGTATATATTAATTATATAAAGTAAAAAAACAAAAGTCTAACCGACAATGGATGTTTTGAAAGAATAATATAAAAGTGTATGGTGAAAGAGAAAAAATGTCGAAAAAAGCATAAAAGTCCAATTGCTAGGATGTTCAAAAACGTAATAATCGAAGATTAAAACGTTTCGAAACACCGAAAAAGACGTTGCGTTATATTGAGAGATAAAATAAAATAGCTTAAAACTCAGACAAACAAAACAAAAAAAGATCTTTCTTTAAAAGACCTTGACAAAAATAACAAAGAGTGATATAAATAATTAAAAGAAAAATCACCCAATGTTATATTTGAATTATTGATAGAATACCATGCAATTTATTCATATCATTAATAACAGTAACATAATTCTTTTTCAAAGTCAATATGGGAGAAAGGAAAATAATATTGGCTTAATATTATTAAATAAAAGGAGAAAGATATGGAAACAACAATAATGGTAAATTTAAAAGAAAGAAGTTTTACAATTTCTGGTTCAGAGGAATTTGTAGAAAGAAACAAACAAGAATTAAAAGATTTCATAATGATGAATATAGAACAAGAAGAAACTATAATAGCTAATAAAAGTGAACAAGAAGAGAAGAAAGAGTATATAACAGAGGAGCAAAATAGATATATAAGAAATGGTATATATGCCATCGATAGTGAAGATGGAACTGTTACAATATTAAAAAAGATTCCAGGAAAAACTAATGCAGAGAAAACAAAAAATATTGCATTGATTGTTTTATTTGCTAAAGGAGAAAATGAAAAAATACAAGGCTCTGAAATCAGAAGATTATGTGAAAAACAAAAATGCTATGATGCTAAAAATTTTGCTGCTACATTTAAAAGAGATATGTCTAATTTTATAATGAAAGGCAAAGGACAGAGTTGGACAATAGAATTAAGCATACCAGGAAAAGATAATGCTAAAGAACTTTTGGAAAGTTTGTGCAACAATGAATAAAAATGCTATTAATATTTTAAAATCAGAATATCCAGATGAGTTAGCTGATAAGTTAATAGATGCATATAATAATGCTATTAGAGAGTACAAGAAAAGAAACTGGAAATATTTTGGAAATGAAATGGGTAGATTTGTTGAAGTTGCAATAAGGATGGTAGAATTAAAGACAGCTGGGAAATATACAAACTTAAAGGATAAGCTAGCTACATTAAATGAAAATAAGTTAAAGCAATTTGAACAATCACAAATCACAAAGAATATTTCGTTTAGAATACTAATTCCAAGACAATTATTTGTTATGTACACAATAAGAAATAAACGAGGAATGATACATATAAACGAGGTAGATCCTAATTATATGGATGCTACAGCGCTACTTAATATTTCCAAATGGGTTCTTGCTGAGTTCGTTAGAAATTCAAAAAACATAGATTATGATGATGCAATTAAAATCATAGAAGAGTTAATTGCAAAAGAAAATATGGTAATATGGATTGAAGAAGATATTTTTAAAATTTTAGACACTCATATTACTTTAGAAGAAAAAATACTATGTATTTTATATTATAAAAATAATATTTGTGAAACTGAATTATTTAAATTAACAGAATATTCAAACATTACCATATTTAAAAAGAAATTAAAAAAAATGCATACAGAACAGAAGATTAATTATACTAAAGATAAAATTACAATTTCACCAATAGGCATTAATTTAGCAGAAGATAAATTAAACAAAATAGGAAAAAAATAGTTTCTCCCTATTTTGTTTAGTTCTTTAATTTTGAAATTGATTATTAAAAAATATCACAACATATACATATCTAATCTGGAAACAATGAAACGAAAAACAAATAATCACTATCTTTTTTGGAAATAATATGATATAATATTAATATAAAAAAAAGGAGTGATTTTATTATGTTAGGAGAAAAAATAAAAGCATATAGAGAAAGTAAAAAAATGACTCAAAAAGATATTGCAGAAATTCTTGAAGTAGAGCCAGGAACAATATCAAAATATGAATCTGGAATGATAGAGCCAAATATAGAATCAATAAAGAGATTAGCAGAAACATTTGGAATAACAATTGATGAGTTATTAAAAAATGAAGATGAGAAATTTGATATTTCAAAAATAGATATTTTAGAATGCTTAAAAGAGCAAAAAGAAATGGGACTAAGAGGAAACTTATATCATAATACACAAGTTATATTTGCCTATAACACAAATCATATTGAAGGGAGTAAATTAACTGAAGATCAAACAAGATATATTTTTGAAACTAATACAATTTTATTTGAAGGTCAAACAGTAGCAAGTGTAGATGATATTTTAGAAACAGTAAATCATTTTAAATTAATTGATTATATGTTAGATGTAGCTGAAGGAAAATTAACAGAAGAAATGATAAAACAATTCCATAAAATTTTAAAAGAAGGAACATCTGATAGCAGAAAAGAATGGTTTAATGTTGGAGAATATAAAAAATTAGCTAATGAAGCTGGAAATATGCAAACAACTCTTCCTAAAAATGTAGCAAAAGATATGGCTAAATTAATGGAATGGTATAATTCATTAGAAAAAATAACTATAAAAGAAATAATAGAATTTCATTTTAGATTTGAAAGAATACATCCATTCCAAGATGGTAATGGAAGAGTTGGAAGAATAATTGCTTTTAAAGAATGTTTAAAAAATAATATAGTACCGTTTATTATTTTAGATAAAGATAAATTATTCTATTATAGAGGATTAAAGGAATATAAAAATGAAAAAGGATTTTTAATAGACACTTGTTTAAATGCACAAGACCAATATGCGAACATGATAGAGTATTATTTGAAATAGAAGAATGAAACTACCGCAAACGGTATAAAAATATTCACAAATTTGTAAAATTGTGGTAAAATATATAAGGTAAAATAATATTGGAGGAAAAAATTATGAATAGAAAAGAAAAATTAATGGAGGAAATCAAACATAGAGGTTTCGGCTGCAAAACTATTACAACGAGATAATTGCTATAGGTTGTAATAGTTAAGTTTATAGCAAATATATCTCGTTATTCTTAAAGAAATAATAAGATAAGGAGATATAGAAATGATAGAAATAGAATTAAATAATGTAAAAAAGAATTTTGGTCTAAAGAATATTTTAGATGGTGTGAATTTTGATATAAAAACAGGAGAAAGAATTTCATTAATAGGAGAAAACGGTTCTGGAAAGTCAACTATTTTAAAAATTATTAGTGGAATAGAAAAACAAGATTCACGGAAATGTCAACATAAGAAAAGGTGCTACTATAGGATATTTAAAACAAGTATATGAAAAAGAGCAAGAAGATATAACAGTAGAAGCTTATTTAAAAGAAAGTTTTAAAGAATATACGCTTATAGAAAACAGATTAAGAGAATTAGAATTGCAAATGGCAAATGATGCCCAGAATTTAGAACCGGTACTTCAAAAATATGGAAAGTTACAAGAAAGGTATATTACTTTAGGTGGATATGAATTAGAGGAAAAATTCAAAAAGATTTGTTCAGGCTTTAAATTTGATAATGATTTTTTAAATAAAGAATATAATAACTTGAGTGGTGGAGAAAAGACTATAGTTAATTTAGCTGCTATTCTTTTGAAAAATCCTAGCATATTACTTTTAGATGAGCCTACAAATCATTTAGATATAGAAACACTTGAATGGCTGGAAGATTTTTTGATAGAGTATAAAGGCACAATATTTTTAATTTCACATGATAGATATTTTTTAGATAAGGTTGCAACTAAAACTATATTGTTAGAAAACGGGCATACAAAAATATATTTTGGAAATTATTCATGTTTTCTAAAAGAAGATGAGAGAAGAACATTAGCAGAGTTTGAAATGTATAAAACTCAGCAGAAGCAGATAGAAAAAATGAAAGAAGCTATTAAAAAGTTAAGAGAGTTTGGTAGAATTGCTGGAAACGAAATGTTTTTTAAAAGAGCTAAATCAATAGAAAAAAGATTAGACAAAATGGAAGTATTAGAAAAAAGAGTAGATAAAAAACTTCCAATCAAAATAAATTCTTGTAGTAAAGCAGGAAAAGACATTTTAGTTATTAAAAATTTAAATAAGAATTATGGAGATAATGTAATATTTAATAATTTCAATATGGAAGTTTTTGGAGGAGAAAAAGTACAATTAAAAGGAAAAAATGGATCAGGAAAATCAACATTAATAAAAATTATTTTAGGTAAAGATAATGATTTTAGTGGAGATATAAAGATAAATCCATCTGTAAAAATTGGATATATTCCTCAAGAAATAAAGTTTGATAATGAATCTAATACAATATTAGAATATTTCTTAGAAAATCATGGCGGCAGTGAAACAGAAGTTAGGACTTTTTTAGCTAAATATATGTTTTATGGAGAAAATGTATTTAAGAGATTAAAAGAATTATCTGGTGGAGAAAGAGTTAGACTTTTAATTGCTAAATTAGTAATTAAACAAACAAATTTCTTAATACTAGATGAACCTACTAATCATTTAGATATTTCAACAAGAGAATTACTTGAAGACAATTTAAAAGAATATAAAGGTACAATTATTTTTGTTTCACACGATAGATATTTTGCAAACAAAATAGCAGAAAGAGAAATAAATATATAGATAGAAATAGCCACTTTGATTAGTGTATATATTAGAAAATTTCTCATTTTCTAGTATGCAGTAGCTTAAATGAGGCAAATATAAACAATAGCTATGCAGATGGCATAGAGCTTTTAAAAATTGAAAGGTAAACTAATGCAAATAAATTATATTGAAAAAACACCAACACCATCTGAATTTAATAAATTAACAGAATCAGTAGGTTGGGGTACAAGAGAAAATAATATTATAGAAGAGGCTTTAAAAAATACATTATATTCACTTTGCATTTATGATGGAAATAAGCTGATTGGATATGGAAGAATTATTGGAGATAAAACAATATTTCTATACATACAGGACATAATGGTAATTCCAGAATATCAAGGTAAAAAAATAGGAAAGGGTATAATGAACAAATTATTAGAACAAATTGATGAATACAAAAAAGTAAATCCGGATATAAGAACATATTTAGGCGCATCAAAGGGTAAAGAAAGTTTTTATGAGAAATTTGGATTTATATCAAGACCTAATGAAGAGCTAGGTGCGGGAATGATTTTATACAACGATTAAATAAAAGCAGAAAGTTTAATTAAAATTAAATTTTCTGCTTTTTGTATTATAGTTCGACAAAATTTGCAACTAAACTATCATATAATTTTTATGTAATTACATTTTAGGGGGAGTATAAATATGAAATGTAAAGGTAAAAATATAATGGTTGTTTTAATTTGTATTTTATCAGTAGCAATATGTACTACAACATTTGCACACTCAGGTAGAACGGATTCAAGCGGTGGACATAGAGATAATAAAAACAAAAGCGGACTAGGAAATTATCATTATCATTGCGGAGGACATCCGGCGCATTTACATACCGGCGGAGTTTGTCCATATTCATCTAGTTCAAAGTCAAGTAAAAGAAGTACTTCGAGTTCTTCATCAAGTACGAAAAAAACATCTACGGTACCGACCACAATAGTAGTAACAGATATTAAAATAAATGAAAATGTAACAAGTATGAAAGAGGGAGAAAGTCAAAAGTTAACTGTTACAATAACACCAAATGATGCAACTGATAAAAATATTACATGGAAATCAAGTGATGAAAATATTGCAACAGTTAGCATAACAGGAGAAGTTGTTGCAAAAAAATATGGAACAGTAGATATAAGGGCAACTAGTTCTAATGGAAAAACAAGTACAATAAAAATAAATATAAAAGAATCACAAAAAGTAGAAAATAGTGCTATCATAAAAACATCAACAACTAGCAATAACAATATTGCTAATAATACTACAACAAATAATAGAAGAGATTCCAACCCATTAGGAGAATTTTTAGCATTAGGATTAATAGGTGGAGGAGGATACATAGGTTATAAAAAGCATAAAAATAAAGAGGTGTATTAAATGAAAGAGGCTTTATATAAGGTCCCAGATTATAGTTTGTTAGAAAAAGAAAATGTGGCAAATAATGCAAAATATATTTATGAAAAGCAAGAGATAGAGGTGTTTTTTAAAAATTTTAAGATATATGTAGAATGTAAAGACATTTTTGTGGGGACTAATTCTGTAACATATGTAATTAATTTGAGCCCAGGAACTAAATTAAGTAGAATAAAAAGCTATAAACAGGATCTAATAATGAGGTTTAATGCTATAGATATTGAATTTGAGATATCAATAAATGGAACAGGATATTTAGGAATGATTGTAATAAAAGAAAAAGACAAGCCATTGATGCTCGGAGATTTAATAGATAATGCAGAAGTAAAAAAATCCAAGTATAAAGTACCAATAATATTGGGAAAAGATTTTAATGGGAATATTTGCGTTGAAGATTTAGCAGAATTACCGCATTTGCTGATTGCGGGTACCACTGGTACAGGAAAAAGCACTTTTTTATCAACCCTAATTATAGATATTTTATATAAATTTAATCCAGATGAACTAAAGTTAATCTTAATAGATACAAGGGCTACAAACTTTTTGAGATTTAATAGAATTCCACACTTATACATTCCAGTAATTACAGATTCAAAAAGAACAGTAGCAGTATTAATGTATTTAATAAATCAAATGAAAGCAAGATATAAGTCTTTCGGGGGAAAAAATGTAGATGATATAGATGAATACAATGAAATTTCTGAAAATAAAATTCCTAGAATTGTGTTAATAATAGAGGATCTGTATGACTTAATGCTAGATACTAATAAAGAAGTTGAGCAATATATAAAAATATTAACTCAAATGTCAAGAGCATCTGGCATTCATGTAGTGATATCAACTCAGAGGCCATCAACAAATGTAATAACAGGTGTGATAAAAGCAAATATACCTGCTAGAATGTCATTTTATGTACCATCATATATTGATTCAAGAACTATAATAGATGAAGCAGGAGCTGAAAAGTTACAAATTAATGGAGATATAATTTTTAGCAAGATAGGTAGTAAGAAAAAGAAGAGAATACAGACACCATATGTTACCGACAAAGAAATAAAAAAAATAGTTGAACAAATTAATATTGATGTGGAAGAATCAGATTGTGAAGTAGAATTGGAAACAGCTGATGATATGTTAACTAATGAAGAAGACTTTGACTTATTTCTTATGGATGCAATAGAATATGCAATGAAAGAGGGAGAAATTTCTGCTTCTATGATACAACGAAAATTCAAATTAGGGTATGCTAGAGCAGGAAAAATAATAGATCAAATGGAAGCAAAAGGAATTATATCAGGATATGAAGGTAGTAAACCAAGAAGAGTTTTATTAAATAATAATAATACAAATATTATAGAAACTAATAAAGAAGACATTAATGTGCAAGAAATGGACAATATTGAAACAGATAATATAGATGAAAGAAAAAATGAAAAAAGTATCTTTAATAAATGGTGGTTTTGGGCATTAGCAATTATTTTTGCCTCAATAATAATTAAAAATATATAATAAAAAATTTGCAATATAAAATCAATTAAGAATTTGAAAATTAATTTTAAAGGATACTATTAAACACTGAAATAAAAATTCAATGTGAGCATCGTGGAGAAATCATTGGATCAAAAAGTATTCATAATTTTGCAAGGTGTAAATGTGGCGTTTGTAGTGTAGATGGTAATTAGTCTTTAAAAGCTTCACCAGGAGAAGGATATATTAAATTAAGTAGATTAGAAGATAATAACTAGATAGGAGAAACTAATTATGAAAAAATTGGATTTATATCAAGACCTAATAAAGAATTAGGTGCAGGAATGATCTTGTATGATAAATAGAAAATGCTATAAGAGATTAGCTAAAGAGGTAAGTGTTTTGAAATATTGTATGGATGTAAGGTTCCACACCAACAATATAATCCTCCTATTCCATACGTAATAATATACACTACACCAGATTGCAATCAACTCATCATGTCGCAATATGTCAAATGCTGTCATAATAAAATAGTTGTATTATATTATGGTGTAATATATAATAATAACAATAAAGGGGTGTAATATATGGAAGAGAACAAAGTGAAACTATATAAAAAATGGTGGTTTTGGGTATGTATAGTTATAGTAACAATTATAATTTCATTTACTATTATTATGATAGTTGGCTATAATATGGCTGCTAGTGGAATAGGCAGAGTAGCAAGAGCCATTCAGTCAATTGATACTGAAGCGGTTGTCTACAGTTCAGCCGGTGATAATACTGTTGTTGTAGAAATACCAAACTATAAGGATGATGTAAAAAAAGACAAAAAAGAAAATATAATAAACTCTATAAAGTCTTTTACTAAAAAAAACAGGGAGTTGAACACTTATTCAAAATTTGTATTAATAACTAAAACAGGGACGGACGACAACCCAGAATATTTTTGCTCTACAACAATTTACAATCTGCCAGATATGACAGAAAATTCTGTATTAAGTAAAACATATGTTGATTTTGTAGAAATAACAAAAGTATATGCAAGTATTTCCAGTTCTTCGAACAACGCAAATATTTCTACTAATAAAGGCGAAGATATAACCCTAACACAAGGAAATTATACTGTTGGCGAAGATGTAAAAGCAGGAAAATATGACATAATAGCTATAAATGGAACAGAAGGCAACATTAATATATCTGGTAATTGGCATGGCATATTATCAGATAAAGTAAATAATTACGGCTGGGAAAAAACATACAAAAATCTAATATTAAAAAATGGCGAAGTAATAAAAATTACTAATGGCTTACAAGTAAAATTGCAAGCAAAATAATTACATAGCAAAATCATTCTCACTTACGTAGGGTTATTTTATGTATATTGATAAATATAATTATTATATATCAATTTCGCATTGTGTAGAATATTCTCGATAAGCTGCAAGTTTTTTTATTATAAAACCGACATTATAAATATTATTATTAATATATCTTTTTCTTCGAAGCAATTAAAAACGGCGTCAATACTACTAACTATTCTATGCAATGATCTAAAAACAATGCGTGGAAAGATAGCTAACCAAAAAATTTAAAAAAATTAGCACTCTCCTATTGACATTGCTAAAAAGTGATGTATAATATACTTGCAACAGGGAAAAATAACATTAAAGTACATATGTGCAACCTATTTTGGGTATCAACACATAAAAATTTTAAAAGGAGGAATGACTTATGATGATGGTACCAAGAAGAAATGGATTTGATATTTTTGATGAGGTTTTCAATGATCCATTTTTCACAAAAAAAGAAAGCAAATTAATGAAAACTGATGTAAGAGAAAAGGATGGAAATTATGTACTAGATATTGATCTTCCAGGTTATGACAAAAATGACATTAAAATAGAATTAACAGATGGATATCTAACAGTTACAGCAAGCAGAACAGAACATAAAGAAGAAAAAGAAAAACACAATAAATATATTCATCAAGAAAGATTCTTTGGAGAATGCTCAAGAAGCTATTATGCAGGAGAAAATGTAAAAGAAGAAGATATTAAAGCAAACTTCAAAAACGGAACACTAGAAATTACATTCCCTAAAGAAGAGAGTAAAAAACTAGAAGATAAAAAGTATATACAAATTGAAGGCGAATAAAAAAGGACCTCATTTGGCAAAAGCTAGATGAGGTTTTATTTTTTTGCAAAAAAGAGAACGTTTTTTCGCAAAAACTATTGACATTAGAAAAATAAAGCAATAGAATATATACGAACAGACATTTGGAGGAAATAATATGATATCAACATTGCATATTAAAAATATTGGAATTATAGATGATTTATCAATAGATTTTAACGAAGGATTAAATATTTTAACAGGAGAAACGGGAGCCGGAAAAACATTAATAATACAATCTCTAGAAATAATTTCTGGTGGAAGATTTTCAAAAGAAATAATAAGAAAAGGTGAAAATTACTCATTAGTTGAAGCAAGCATTTATTTACCAGAAAGTGAAATTTCAGAAGATGGAAATATAATAATTTCTAGAGAGATATATTCAAACGGAAGAAATACATGTAAAATAAATGGCAAGTTAGTAACAGTTAGTGAATTAAAAAAAGTTATGAGTAAAATAATAGATATTCACGGACAGCATGATAATCAAAATTTATTAGATAATTCAAATCATATATCATATTTAGATGACTTTGTAGGGAAAGAAATACATCCAATAAAAGCACAATATTCAGAGCTTTTTGATGAATATAATAAAATAAAAAATGAATTAGAAAACAACTATGGAAACGAAACAGAAAAAGAAAGAAAATTAGATTTACTAAAATATCAGTTAAATGAAATAGAAACAGCTAATTTAAAAGAAACAGAAGAAATAGAATTAAATGAAAAACATACAGCAATGGTAAATAGCGAAAAACTTAAAGAAAACTTGCAAATTATAGATGACAATTTAAATAATAATGCAATAGAAGGAATTTCTAATGCAATAAGATGTTTCGAAAAAATAGAAAACTGTGGAGAGATATACAAAGAAAAACTAGCAGAATTAAAGAACATATATTATGAAATTCAAGAAACTAGCAGAGATATCTACTCATTAAAAGAAGATGCAGAATATGATCCATATCAAATGCAAGAAATAGAAAGAAGATTAGATACAATATTCACAATGAAAAGAAAATATGGAAATTCAATTATCGAAATATTAGAATACAAAGAGCAATTAAAAAACGAAATTGAATTAATAGAAAACGCGGATGAAATAAATAACAAATTAAAAATAAAATTAAAAGAAATAGAAGCAAAAATGGATAAACTATGTTTAGAAATGAGTAATATAAGGAAAAAATATGCTACTATTTTAAATGAAAAAATAAACAATGAATTAAAAAGCTTAGAAATGGTAAATGCTAAATTTAATGTTAATGTAAATAAAATAGAAAACCAAAAATATAATAAAAACGGATTAGATGAAGTTATATTTATGATTTGTACAAATATAGGAGAGGAAGAAAAAGAACTAACAAAAATTGCTTCAGGTGGTGAAATGTCTAGAATAATGCTTGCAATAAAAACAGTTATTGCAAATACAGATAAAGTTGGAATATTAATATTTGACGAGATAGACACAGGAATAAGTGGAAAAGCAGCAAAAGCAGTTGCAGACAAAATGAAATTGATTGCAAAGAACCATCAAATAATTTGTATAACACATTTAGCTACAATTGCAGCAAAAGGAGACTACAATTATTATATATTTAAACAAATAAACAATGGAAAAACTACAACAAATGTTGAACTATTAAATGAAGAAAAAACAATACAAGAAATTGCAAGAATTTCTAATGGAGAAATAACAAAAGTTGCAATTCAAAACGCAGAAGAGTTAAGAAAACTGGCCTGTGCAGTATAATATAAAACAACAAAACCCTCAGAAATGAATCTGAGGGTTTTAAAATTATAACAATATTTTTTAAAATAAAATCATTTTAAGAAACTCTTAAAACAGCTTTTTTAATTCTTTGTTGTTTCTTATATTTTTCGTAAGAATTTAAAGCAAATCCCAAAGCATTTTTATATGCGTTAGAATTTTGTTTATATTGCATTTTGCAAAATGCCTGTAAAATTGTTGTATCAATAATTTCTTGATTATATTGATAAATATCTGGATTTACAGTTAAGACTTTTTTTGAGCATTTATAATAAGAATCGTTTAATCTTTGAATTTTATAATCATCTGGAGCAAACTTAAAAATATGTCTAGCAAGTTCCAAAGAATATTCCAAATTTTTAACTGCAACTTCATCATATAATTTTTTTATTGCAGAATTTATAATTTCCATATTGTCTACATTTTTATACTTTGCAGGTAAAAATAAACAAAATTCAGAGTCATTTTGAACAAGATCAATAGAAGAAGATTTTACATATTTAATATTAAGTTTGTAACTGCTTCCTAATAAGCTAATAGCTAGATATGACTTACTTTTAACAGTTTTACTAAAATTAATTATACCCATAAAAATCCCTCCTAAACAAAACAATGTTCGCTACTGTGAAATTATTTTACATCAATCAAAAAAACATGTCAACAATTTTAAACAAAAAAATACAAAAATGTGATATAATGCTTTAAAATAAAAAGGAGATGTTATTATGGAAAGAGAAAAAGCAGTAGAATTGTTAAAAAAATATAATAAAGAAGAATTTCATATAAGGCATGCATTAACTGTAGAAGCAGTTATGAGATATTTTGCTAAACAAAAAGGATATGACGAGGATTTTTGGGGAATAGTTCGGTTTATTGCATGATGTAGATTTTGAATGTTATCCAGAAGAGCATTGCAAAAAAGCTCCAGAGTTATTAAAGGAAATAGATGCAAGTGATGAATTAATACATGCTGTATGTAGTCATGGATATGGAATATGTTCTGATGTAGAACCAACACACGAAATGGAAAAAATATTATTTGCAACAGATGAGCTTACAGGATTAATATGGGCAGCAGCAAAAATGAGACCATCTAATAGCACAAAAGATATGGAGGTTTCAAGTTTAAAGAAAAAATTTAAAGATAAAAAATTTGCAGCAGGTTGTTCAAGAGATGTAATAAAAGAAGGGGCAGAAAAGCTAGGTTGGGAATTAAATGATTTGTTTGAACAAACAATACTTGCAATGAGAGAAAGCGAAGATTTGGTAAATAAAGAAATGACAGAAATATAAAATAAAGCTTATAAAACGCAAAATTGACTAATTATGTAAAATGGTATAAAATATATATACAACAACCAGTAATACTGGATTTTAAGGAGCGACAAAAATGACAGAAAAAGATTTTGCAAAGATGACAAAAGGTGAGCTAGAAAAACATTGCGAGGAGTTAGAAAAAGAGCTTGCAAAGGCTCACTGGTTTTTGCGAAACAAAATTCAGCAGGAGCAAGACAAAAAAGGAGAATAATTAATCTTCTAAACAGAAAAAGGTATCTCTGTAAAGAGACGCCTTTTTACTTTAATTATATACTATCACCTTTTAACATAGTTCTAATAGTATTATACAGATATGGCTTAAACTCATCAATAGGCATTGGGTCATTATACAAAATAGAATTAAAGCAAGTAGAACTTGCAAGTTCTATAATCATAAACAAAACAACATCAGGATTTTTAATATTAATTTTGTTTTCTTCTATTCCTTTTATAAATAAAGAGCGAAGCCCATCTTTGTTATCATCTAAAGTATTATAAATTTTAAATACAGTATTACTTTTAATTCCCCAAGACAAATTTTTAGAAATAAACTTAAGCAATGCAGGAAATTTAGTAAGTTCATCTATAACATAATTTATTATATAAATAATTTGATCAGAAAAATTACTTATATAGTTTTTCCTTAAATTTTCTAATGCATCACAAAATAATTTGTGAGATTTTTTTGCAACAAGAATATCTCTCAACTCATACTTATCTTTAAAATATAAATAAAAAGTACCTTTTGCAACATTCGCATTATCTACAATATCTTGTATAGATGTGTTTTGAATACCTTTTTCGGTGAACAACTTAAAGCCGGTATCTAGCAATCTATTTTTTTTATTTTCCTTAGTTTCTTGAATACTCAATTTAATCACCACATATATTATTATTGCATAAAATGACCAGTAGGTCAATCAAAAATGAAAAAATATTTATAAATTCCACCTGCAACACCTCACATTTCACATAAATTGAATAAATTTCAATAAAAATATTGACTAACGGTCATAATGGTGCTACAATATAAAAATGACCGATAGTCATAAAATGAAAGGAGCGATAATATGCTAAAATTTGGAGAGTTTATATGTAAGCATAAAAAAATAATTTTAGTAATTTCAATACTTTTACTAATTCCTTCAATATTAGGAATAAAGGCAACAAAAATAAACTATGATATTTTGGTATATTTACCAAGCAACATTGAAACTGTTCAAGGAGAAAATATTCTTTCAGAAGACTTTGATATGGGAGCATTTTCAATAGTAGTTTTGGAAAATATGAAATCAAAAGAGATAGCAAAACTAGAAACAGAAGTTAAAAAAATACAAGGAGTAGAAAATGTAGTAAGTATTGTAGATGCTACAGGAACAAGTATTCCAGTAGAAAGTTTACCACAAGAGGTAAAAGACAAAATATATAAGGATAATACAACATTAATGCTTGTAACATTTAAAGATGCAATTTCATCAGATGAAACAACAAATGCAGTAGAACAATTAAGAAACATGACAGATGAAAGATGCAAAGTAAGTGGAATGACATCAGCATTAATAGACACAAGAGACTTATCAGATAAAGAAGTCGCAATATATGTATTAATTGCAGTAGCCCTATGTATTATAATCCTAGAATTAGCATTGGATTCATATTTGGTTCCAATATTTTTATTGTTAAATATAGGAATAGCAATACTTTATAATATGGGTTCAAATATAATGCTTGGAGAAATATCATATATAACAAAAGCAATAAGTGCAGTATTACAATTAGGTGTAACAACGGACTTTTCTATATTCCTTTACCACAGTTATAAAGCAGAAAAAGAAAAATATTCAAACAATGACGAAGCAATGGCAAATGCAATTGCAAAAACATTAGTATCAGTTTTAGGAAGTTCACTTACAACGATAGCAGGCTTCTTAGCACTATGTAGTATGAACTTAACACTTGGAAAAGATATTGGTATAGTAATGGCAAAAGGTGTTCTATTTGGAGTAATAACAGTAGTAACAGTTTTACCAGCAATGATATTGCAATTTAACAAAGCAATAGAAAAAACATCACATAAAGAAATCTTTCCTAAGTTCACAGCATTAAAGAACTTTAATATAAAGCATTACAAATTAATATTAATAGCTTTCTTAGTTATATTGCCATTTGCAGTATATGGATATACACACACACAAGTTTATTACAACCTAGATAGTTCACTTCCAGAAGAGCTAGAAAGTGTAAGTGGAAACAAAGAATTAAAAGATAAATTTGGAATAGTAGCAACAGAAATGATATTAGTAAATAATGATGTTCCAGATTATAAAGTAAATCAAATGTTAGATGAGATAGAGCAAATAGAGGGCATTGACTGGACATTAAGCTATTCAAGAATATCAAAAGCAGTGCCAGAACAAGTACTTTCAGAAGATTTAACAAAAATATTCCAAAGTGATAAATACAAAATGGTAATAATTAATTCTAAATACGAAGTTGCAACAAATGAGTTAAATTCACAAATGGAAGAAATACAAAAAGTAATAGATAAATATGATCCTAATGCAATACTTGCAGGAGAAGGTCCTCTTATGAAAGACTTAATTCAAGTAAGTGATCATGACTTTAATAGTGTAAATACAGTATCAATAGCAATAATTTTCTTATTAATGTTTGTAATATTCAAATCAATATCAATACCAGTTATATTAATAACAGTAATAGAATTTGCAATATTTATAAACATGGGAATACCAGCATATACAGGAACTGTGCTTCCATTCGTTGCATCAATTGTAATAGGAACAATACAATTAGGAGCAACAATAGATTATGCAATATTAATAACAAACAAATATATAACATTTAGAAAAGACGGAAAAGACAAGAAACAAGCAATAGACGAAGCTTTAGGAACATCAATTTCTTCAATAATAGTAAGTGGTTTATGCTTCTTTGGAGCAACATTTGGAGTTGGCGTTTACTCGCAAATAGAAATGATTGGTTCACTATGTTCACTAATGGCAAGAGGTGCAATAGTAAGTACATGTGTAGTAATAACATTGTTACCAGCATTCCTAATGCTATTAGATAAAGTAATATGTAAAACAACATTAAAAATGTCAAAAATAAAATAAATGAAAGGATGATATAAAATGAAAAACAAAAAAATGATTTCAGGACTTTTGTTATTTACAATAACTTCATATATGACAATACCAGTATTTGCAGCATCAAAATCAGAAACAGTATACTCAAACCTAGACTCAAATGGTAAAGCATACAAAACAATAGTAAGTACTCAATTAACAAATGAGGATAAATTAGATGAAATAACTGATGTATCTAATCTATTAAATATAGAAAACACAAATGGAGATGAAACTTTCAAAAAAGAAGGAAACCAAATAGTTTGGGACAGCAATGGAAATAACATTTACTATAAAGGTGAAAGTGACAAACAATTACCAGTAGAATGTAAAATAACTTATGAACTAAATGGAGAAGAAATATCAGCAGAAGAATTAAAAGGAAAAAGCGGAAATGTAAAAATTAAAATAAATTACACAAACAATGAAAAACACATTGTTTCAATAAATGGAAAACAAGTTACAATGTATACTCCATTTATAATAGTTGCAGGAACAAAAATAGATAATGCAAAAAATAAAAATATTCAAATTACAAATGGAAAAATAGTAGATAACGGAGAAAGTACATTTGCAGTTGGAATTGCAATGCCAGGAATGCAAGAAAATATCGGAATTTCAAAAAGCAAAATAGATATTCCAGAAGAAATAGAGATTTCAATGGAAACAGAAGATTTTGAAATGGGAAATATTATAGCAGTTGTAGCAGTAAAAGGTATAGATGAAGATTTAACAAGTGATTTAAACAGTATGTATAGCCAAATTAATGAATTAGCAAATGCAAGTAACGAAATATTAGCAGGTGCAAATCAACTAAAAGAAGGAACATCAGAATTAGTAAGTGGAGTTGACCAATTAAAAGATGGAACAGGAGCAGCGTATGCAGGTTCTAAACAAATAAAAGATGAAGTTGAAGAAAGTACAAAAAATTTAAAAAATGATAATACTCCTGCAATAGATAGCAAAACTTTGGAAGCAATAAAAGCACAAGCAATGCAAAGCGCAACACTTTCAGATGAGCAAAAAGCAGGAATAGCAGCCCAAGCAAAAGCAGCAGCAACGCTTACAGATGCACAAAAAGCAGGAATAGCAGCACAAGCAAAAGCAGGAGCAACACTTACAGATACACAAAAAGCAGCGATAAAAGCAGAAGCGCAAAAAGGAGCAACATTTACAGATGCACAAAAAACAGCAATAATAGAAGAAGCACAAAAAAAATATCCAACCGAATTAACAGAAGCTGAAAAACAATTAATATTAGCAGTAGCACAAGATACAGCATATCAAACAGCAGAAGCAACAGCATTAAAAGTAGCACAAGATGTAGCAACACAAACAGCAGAAGCAACAGCACTAAAAGTAGCACAAGATGTAGCAACACAAACAGCAGAAACAACAGCATTAACAGTAGCACAAAGTACAGCAACACAAACAGCTGGAGCAACAGCAACACAAACAGCAACACAAGTTGGAAATCAAGCTAAACAAAAATTCACAAATCAAGTAGTATCACAAATGAGTACATTAGGAACTGCTTTAGACGAATTAACAAATGGATTAGCAAATATAGATAACGGAGTAAGTGCATTATCAGTAGGAACAAACAAACTAGATAGTGGAGCACTACAATTAGCAAATGGAGTAAAAACATTTAATGAACAAGGAATATCAAAAATAAATAATTTAGTAAATGGAGATTTAAGAAATATTGCAAGTAGAGTAGAAAAAATGAATGAGCTTGCAAATGAATATAATAACTATGCAGGAATTCAAAATGGAATGGCAGGAGAAGTTAAATTCATAATGATAACTGATTCAACAACAGGAAATGGAGAAGTAAAAAAAGAAGAAGCTGTAATAACAACAGAAGCAAAAGAAACTAAAGAAACAAAAGAAAATAAAGATGAATAAACTAAAAATACTTTAAAGGGACACAAAAATAATGTGTCTCTTTTAGTTTATTAAAAAGCATTGACATTGATAAAAACAAAATATAAAATATATTTAATGTTATAAAAATAAGGAGTTAATTAATGCTAAAGTACATTTGGAGAGATAAAAAACAATTAATTATAATAATAGGAATAATACTAGTATGTAGTATAGCAATAGCAATTGGAATATATGCCCAAGTTACAAACAGCAAAATAACAAAAACAAAAGGAGAAAAAATAGAAGCAAACTACGAAGACTTAAAGAATAATTTCGATACAATATTCACAAATACTGTTAACAAAGAAGGAGCAATTAATGTTGAAAATGCTAATGTTAACTATGATGAGTTAATAGAAACAAAATATAACGTTAACGAGAAAAAAGAAACAAAATATAGTATAGTTGCAAAAATTCCTTTGTTTAAAAAAGAAACAGAAACAACAAAAAAAATAAATCAAGAAATATTTAATACTTTCGGTGGAAAAATAGTAGATATAATAACAAACAGCAATACAGATACAATCTATAATTTGGGATATGTTGGCTATATTAATGATAACATACTATCACTAGTTATAAAATGCACATTAAAAGAAGGGACAAAAGCACAAAGAACAATAATTCAAACATATAATTACAATATAGATGAAGACAGAATTGTAACACTAGATGAAATTATGCAAAAAAGAAATTTAGATAAAGAAAAAGTACAAAACCAAATAACACAAGAAATAACAAAATTAAGTAAGCAAAATGCAAGCTTTGCAAACCAAGGATATAACGTCTATGTAAGAAATCCAAATGACGATATATATAAAGTAGAAAACACACCAAACTTTTTCTTAGGAAAAAATAAAACTCTATATTTAGTATATGCGTATGGAAACAATGACTATACAAGCGAAACAGATTTAGTAATATTTTAAAATAAAAAGCCTCTCAATATTTTTTATTGAGAGGCTTTTACATTAAGGTTTTTCAGCTAACTTAATATTAACTTTAAATGTTTGGCCATTTCTATTTATTTCAAGTTCTAATGTATCTCCAATATTTTTGGATTCTTTTATCTTATTTAACTCATCCATTGTTCTAATAGAAGTTCCATCAACAGAAACAATCACATCTCCAGATTTTAAATCTACTAAAGAAGCCGGACTTGAGCTTTGAATTCCCTTAATATAAATTCCAACAGGAAGTTTATACTTTTCAGCCATAGCATCTGTAATATCAATTCCTTCAATACCAATATAAGGCCTTAAAACTTTTCCATGATCTATTAGTTGTTTGTAAATATCAATTGTATCATTAATTGGAATAGCAAATCCCATACCTTCAATACCAGTTCCAGAAAGCTTTAAAGTATTAATACCAATTACTTTACCTTCACTATTTACTAATGCTCCACCACTGTTTCCAGAGTTTATTGCTGCATCAGTTTGAATTAAAGTATAAGTAGTTCCATTGTCACCTGTAACAGTTCTATTTACAGCACTTATAATTCCAGAAGTAACACTACTTTGCATTCCCAAAGGATTTCCAATAGCCATTGCAAATTCTCCAATTTTAACAGAACTAGAATCTCCAAGCTCTGCTGCTGTTAAATTATCTTTTTCAATTTTTATAACAGCTAAATCAGTTTGCTCATCTGTACCAATAATTTTAGCTTCATACGGAGTAGAATCATTATACAAATATACATATACCTTTGTTGCTTTAGAAACTTCATAATAACTAGAAGAATCACTAGAATTAATAATATGATTATTTGTTAATATATATCCATCTTTACTAATTATAATTCCAGAGCCTTGTGCTTGTGCAAGTTGTGACATACCTTGCATAAAGTTTGAGGTTACAGTGTATTCTACAGTAATACCAACAATTGAAGGTAAAACTTTATTTGCAGAATATATTGCAGTATCAGAATAATTAGAAAGAGATACAGTTTGAACAGTTCCAGTGTTAGAAGTAGAAGCAGGAATTGTAGAAGTCTCTTCTGTTTTTCCAGTAGAAACGTTTAAAATAGAATCTTTTATACCAGGAACACTAAAAGCTATAGATATAACTAAAGTTGTGCCCAATATTCCAGAAAAAAACGGAATTAAAAAAGACTTTCCAAAACTAAAACTTCCATTTGAAGTATCATCAAAACCTTTAAAAAAATCATTGTTTTCTTTCATTAATATAACCTCCTTATAAAAATAAATATCTAATATAATAATAACCTAAACTAAAAATATAATACAAGATATATATTAAAAAATCCTGAAAAATTAATAATACAAATTCTAATTTACCTAAAAATTATATTGAAATAAATTTCTACATATAATATAATAAAAACAATTTAAGGAGTTGAAAAAATGAATTTAAAAAGTAAAAATGGTATAACAATAATAGCATTAGTACTTACAGTAATAATAATGCTAATACTAGTTGGAGTAACAGTAAAAATAGGAACAAACTCAATAGACGAATCAGAAAAACAAGACATAATAACAAATATGATATCAATAAAAACAAAAGCAAAAATAGTTAAAGATAAGTATAATTTTAAAGATATAGAAAACTTGGTAGGAACACCCTTAATAGAGGACACAGAGCATACAACAACAGATGTAAAAGTAGAAATACCAGGTGAAAAAATAAATAAATGCTATATATGGACTCAGGAAGACTTAAATGCCCAAGGATTAGCATCAATAAGCTCTAACAAATCAGAATTTTATATTGTATGCTATGGAGATGACGAAATAGAAGTGTACTATTCAAAGGCAGTAGACGGAAAATATAGTTTAACAGAGCTACAAGAAGAGGATTAATAATGAAAGAAAGAGAAATTGAAAGACTAAATAAATTAAAAGAATACGAAAAAAAGTTATATGATAAAGGAATAAAATATATTGCGGGTATAGATGAAGCTGGAAGAGGGCCTTTAGCAGGACCAGTAGTGGTAGGATGTGTAATAATGCCACAGGATTCCTTTATAGAATATGTAAATGACTCAAAAAAAGTGTCAGAAACAAAAAGAGAAATGCTTTACGAAAAGATAACAAATGAAGCAATTGCATGGAGTACAGGAATTGTAATGCAAGATGAAATAGACGAAATAAATATATTAAATGCAACAAAAAAAGCACTAACAATGGCAATAGATAACCTAAAAATAAAACCAGAAGTTATAGTGGTAGATGCTCTAGAAAAAATAGATACACACCAAATTCCATATATATCAGTGATAAAAGGAGATGCTAAAATTTATAGTATATCAGCAGCATCAATTGTGGCAAAAGTAACTAGGGACAGGATAATGAGGGAATATGATCAAATCTATCCACAATACGGATTTGCAAGTCATAAAGGATATGGAACAGCAAAACATATACAAGCAATAAAAGAGTATGGAATATGTTCAATACATAGAAAAAGTTTTGTAAAAAACTTCATATAATCTATAAACAAAAAAGAGAAAATGAAGGAGTAAATTACTAAAAAGAAATGGCGCAGTTGGAAGTCCAACTACGCCAAAATGTTTGAAATTTGAAAAAGTAAGCTTTAATCTTCAGAATTAAGAATCCATAAACAGTTTGTAACACATTTCTGAAGAATGCTGTAAATCACTTTCTGGCTCTCAAGATCAATATGCCGTGTGAGAGCAATACTACAAGACCCAATCAAGAGCCTATAATCATCAAGAGTTTTACAAGCCTTAAGCCGATTTTCCAAACAAACAATAGAATTACACATTTAGGTAACTCCTCCTTAAAAAAGAATGTAAAACTATTATACACATTTTACATAAAAAAATCAAATTTTGGAGGTTATTTTATGAATATTAAAGAAATTATAGCTAAAAAAAGAGATGGATTAGAATTAAATAAAGAAGAAATAAAATATTTTATAGAAGAATATACAAAAGGAACTGTTACAGATTATCAAGCAGCAGCACTAATTATGGCAATGTATATCAATGGATTAAATAGTGAAGAAACTACAAATTTAACATTAGAAATGGCACACTCTGGAGAAATTCTAGATTTATCAAAAATTTCTAAAACAGTTATAGATAAACATAGTACAGGAGGAGTTGGAGATAAAATAACATTAGTATTAATGCCCATTATTGCATCACTTGGCGTGCCAGTTGCAAAAATGTCTGGAAGAGGCTTAGGCTTTACTGGTGGAACAGTAGATAAACTAGAATCAATTCCGGGATATAAAACAGAAATAAAAATAGACGAATTTATAGAAAATGTACAAAAGGTTGGAATAAGCTTAATTGGTCAAACAGCCAATTTAGCGCCAGCAGATAAAAAAATATATGCACTACGTGATACTATTAGCTGTGTAGATAATATGTCACTTATAGCGTCAAGTATAATGAGCAAAAAAATAGCTGCAGGAGCAAACAAAATAGTATTAGATGTAACATGCGGAAGTGGAGCTTTTATGCAAAACGAAAAAGATGCAATAGAGTTATCTAATACAATGAAAAACATAGGAAAGTTAGCAAATAGAGAAACGGTATGTATAATTACAAATATGGACGAACCAGTTGGATATGCAATAGGAAATAGCTTAGAAATTATAGAAACAATAGAATGTTTAAAAGGAAATATACCAGAAGACATAAAAGAAATAATAACAACAATAGGAGCATATATACTAAAACTTGCAGATAAAGGTGACAATTTAGAAGAAAACAAACTAAAAATATTAGAAAATATAAAAAACGGAAAAGCATATAATAAATTTTTAGAATTAGTACAAAATCAAAATGGCGATATAGAATATGTAAAAAATACAGATAAATTTGAAAAAGCAAAATACATATTACCAGTAATTTGTGGAAAAGACGGATATGTAGAAAAACTAAATGCAGGAGAAGTAGGAAAAATATCAGTAGATTTAGGAGCAGGAAGATTAAGAAAAGAAGACGATATAGATAAAGCAGTAGGAATAGTGCTAAATAAGAAAAATGCAGATAAAGTAAAAAAAGGTGATATACTAGCATTTGTATATGCAAACAATAAACAAAAAGGAGAAACAGCAGTAGAAGAAATGCAAGATGCATATACAATAGTAGAAGAACCAGTAAAAAAAGAAAAATATATTTTAGGGATTATATAGGAGGAAAACAAAAAATGAAAATAATGTTTATATGCACAGGCAACATTTGCAGAAGTGCAATGGCACATGCAATGTTTGAAAAAATGGTAAAAGAACAAAATAAAAATGTACAAGTATATTCGTGTGGCATATATGCACAAAATGGTGATATTCCAACATATGAAGCAATTGAAACAATGAATGAATATGGGATAGATTTAAGAAATCATAGAGCAACAAATATAAGAAACTCAAACATAAAAGACATGGATGTAATACTTTGCGCAACAATTTCACATAAAAATAGTGTTATAAATATGTATCCAGAATTAAAAGAAAAAGTATTTACAATAAAAGAATATGCAGGATATCCACAAAATGATTTAGATATAAAAGACCCATGGGGATACGGAATAGAAGTATACAAAAATTGTGCAAAAGAAATACAAGAGTGCCTTGATAGGATTATAGGAAAAATATAATTCACATCAGCACACTTCTCACTTCAAACAAATCAAAGAAAGGAATAAACAAATGAACATATTAGAAGGACTAAACGATAAACAATACGAAGCAGTAATAAATACAGAAGGACCAAACCTAATTATAGCAGGTGCAGGTTCAGGAAAAACAAAAGTACTAACACATAAAATAGCATATTTAATAGGAGAAAAAAATGTAAAGCCATGGCAAATACTTGCAATTACATTTACAAATAAAGCAGCAAACGAAATGAAAACAAGGGTAGAAGCATTAGTTGGAGAAGCAGCGAATGAAATGTGGCTAGGAACTTTCCACTCTATTTGCGTTAGAATTTTAAGAAGATTTATAGATAGATTAGGATATGAAAGCTCATTTATAATATTCGATACATCAGACCAAAGAAGTTTGGTAAAACAATGTTTAAGAGAATTAAATATTGATGATAAATTGTTTACAGATAGAAGCGTATTATCAGAAATAAGCAATGCAAAAAATGAAATGCTTACACCAGAAAGCTACAAATTAAGAACAAATGGTGAATATAGAAAAGAAAAAATTGCAGAAATATATGCTGTATATCAAAGAAAATTAAAAGAAAATAATGCAATAGATTTTGATGATATTATCAATTTTACAATAGACATATTAACAGAAAACCCAGATGTTTTAGAGTATTATTCAGATAAATTCAAATATGTATTAGTAGATGAGTATCAAGATACAAACAAATCACAATTTACATTATTAACATTAATTGCGGCAAGACACGGAAACATTACAGCCGTGGGAGATAATGACCAAGGAATATATTCTTTTAGAGGAGCAGACATATCAAATATATTAAACTTTGAAAAGGATTTTCCAGGAACAAAAATAATAAAATTAGAGCAAAATTATAGATCTACAAAAAGTATATTAAATGCAGCAAATGCAATAATCAAAAATAATAGCAAAAAATATGAAAAAAACTTATGGACAGAAAAAGAAGAGGGAAAACTTCCAGAAGTACATATATGTAATGATGAATATGATGAAGCAAGATATATTGCAGAAGAAATAGAACATTTAAGAAGAGAAGAATATTTAAAATATTCAGATTTTGCAATTCTATACAGAATGAATGCACAGTCACGTAGTATAGAAGAGATTTTAGTAAGAGAAGGAATTCCATACAGAATTATAGGTGGACACAAATTCTACGAAAGAAAAGAAATAAAAGATATAATTAGTTATTTAAGATTAATTCAAAACACATCAGATAATTTAAGTTTGCAAAGAATAATAAATGAGCCTAAAAGAGGAATAGGAAAAACAAGTTTAGAAAAAATAGAATCAATAGCATCAACAAACCGGAATATCAATGTATGAAGTAATAAAAAAAGCAGATGAGTTTGGACTAAATAAAGTATTCGCAAATTCGAGAGATTTTGTAAATGTAATAGAAGAATTAAGAGCAAGTAAAGATGAAATTAAAATTTCAGAACTTGTAAAACAAACACTAAACAAAACAGGATATACAAAAGCTTTAGAGCTAGAAAGTACCACACAAGCAGAAACAAGACTAGAAAACTTAGATGAGTTTTTAACAGTAGCAATAGAGTTTGAGGATGAAGCTGCAGAAAACAACTTAGCAGAATTCTTAGAAAGTATAACACTTACAAGTGATGTAGACGAATTAGAAGATACAGACGAAGCAGTAACATTAATGACTTTACATAGTGCAAAGGGGCTAGAATTCCCAGTAGTATTTTTAATAGGAATGGAAGACCGGAATATTCCCAAGTTATAAATCAATAGGAGAAGAAAGAGAACTGGAAGAAGAAAGAAGACTTTGTTATGTTGGACTAACAAGGGCAGAACAATTTTTATACTTAACATGTAGCAGACAAAGAACTATATTTGGTTCAACATCATGCAACAAAATATCTAGATTTATAGAAGAAATACCACCAGAAATGCTAGACGGAGATAAAAACATTAAGAAAGAAAAACAATATGAACCAAAAGAAACAACATATGAGTGGGAATATGGAACAGTAAAAAAATATCAAACAAAAGCATTTGGAGATAAATACTCTCCAAAAGAACCATCATATCAATTTAGAACAGCAGAAAGTTTCTTAAATTCACTAAACAAAACAAAAACAGAAGGAGTAGATTTAAGCCAATTTAGAGCAGGGGTAACAGTATATCATAAAAAATTTGGAGAAGGAGTAATAAACTCAGTAGAACAAGAAGGAGAAGACTTAAAACTAGATATAAACTTTGAAAAAGCAGGACATAAAAGACTAATGGCAAAATTCGCAAATTTAGAAATAAGATAAAAAAGAAGAGCAATCTTCTTTTTTTATGCAAAAAAATTGGAATTTGTTGGACTAAATTTATTTTTTGGTTTGTAGGGGGCGCCCAGGAGTGCGACCCCTACAACGTTTGCAACATATTTTAATTTTGAATATAATTACAAATTACAATTTATCTAATTACTTACTTCGTTTTTTACTTTGTCTATTTCTGTCTGTGGTGCTTGCCCTGCTGGTGTGTAATATCCTTTTGCTTGTGCTACCTTAAATAATTCATATTGGAATGATTCATCATTATTTCTTATCTGTTGTATTGTTTGTCTTAATTGCATATTTTCTGCTTCTGAAATAACTCCTTGATATGTTGTAAGCTCTGCTTTAACGCTTTCTAATATATCGTTAACCATGTATTTTTCTTCCATATTCTTACCTCCTAATTTAAAAATGTTAACAATTTTTGTTTTGTATTTAATGAATCTTGTGCAGCCTTTGTAAACATTTGCTTTATTTGTGGGTCAACACATTGTGATGCGTATGTGTTTAATTTTTGATATGATGTGTCGTGTGCACCTATTAAGTGCCTTAAATTTTGTAATTCTACTTGACTTAGTTCTGACATTAAAATCATCCTTTCCATTTTTTATTTAACAAGTATATTGTTTACAAAAATTAATAAATTATTCAAAAAAATGTAATTTGTTTAATTGATGTGAGAGGTGTGAGGTGTGAAATTACAAATTACAATTTGCCTAATCCACCAATCCCTACGGAAATAAACAAAACAGATAATTCACAGCACAAAAAACAGAGCTTTTGGGAGTAAAACAGAGAAAAAAAGAGAAAATGTAAGTATCACTAACATTAAAGGAGCAAATAAAAGAATATAAAAATTGCCAAAAATGTAAAATTAATGTAAAATAGAAAAGTGGAAAAATAAAAATAGTTAGGAGTGTTTATTATTTTAAGAAGTATAAAAAATATATTTGTGCATGTTAGAAGTTCGTTAAAAGTTTTATTTCTTATTATGATATCTACAGCATTAATAGTAGGACTAATATCTTTAGTATATAAACCAATGTATAGCGTAACAGTAAACGGAGAATTTTTAGGATATACATCAAATAAAAGCAAATTACAAAAGAGAATAAATGATTATATAGAGAGCAAAGAAAATAGTAATATTGCATTTATAGATATTAAAGATTTACCAGAATATTCATTATGCTTACTAAAAAAAGATAACCAAGCAAATGATGAAGAAATATTTGAAAAGGTAAAAAGCTCAGGAACAACATATTATGAATACTATGCAATAGTAGTAAGTAACGAAGAAAAATATTATGTAGGAACAAAAGACGAAGCAGAAGCTATAATTAATGAGTTAAAATCAAAGAAAAGTACAAATATAAATAAAATAGCATATACACAAGTTCATTCAACAGAAATGAAAGAATTTACAGAAAAAGATAAAGTTGTAACAGCATTATATGTAAAACCAGTAGTTGTAGCAACATCAGCTTATGCAACATATACAGGACAAAGAATAGCAAGTACAGAAACACCATCATCAGCAGTTCTAGGAATAGGATTAATAAGACCAGTATCAGGAATAATAACATCAAGATTTGGTCGAAGAGCTAGTGGAAACCATACAGGACTAGATATAGCAACATCAACAGGAACAACAATAGTTGCAGCAGCAGCAGGAACAGTAACTTATTCTGGAAATAATGGTGGAGGTTTAGGAAACTTTGTAAAAATAAGCCATGGAAATGGTGTAGAAACAGTATATGGACATTGTAGTAAACTATATGTAACAGCAGGTCAAACAGTTGCACAAGGTGAAGCAATAGCCGCAGTTGGATCAACAGGAAATTCAACAGGACCTCACTTACACTTAGAAATAAGAGTAAATGGAGTAAGACAAAATCCACAAATTTATTTATACAAATAAAAAATAAAAACCAGTTTTTAACTGGTTTTATTTTTTGCTAAATAAGAAAATCAAAGATTTTTCTATTTAGCAAAAATGCTATTCTTATAAAAATGCTTTAACACAATTAGATATGGCATTTGTCTTAAAAATTATCTTTCCATATTCCAAAATTTTTCTTTCAAACAATTCTGGGTTATCAACACTATTCCCAAACTCACTTATTTCACAATTAATTGCTTTTACAACAGGTAAATTTGATTTGTTAATATGTATGCATAAATAATATTTTGAATTATATAAACTCAAAGAAACCTTTTTCAATTTTAAATATGTTTCACTATTTAAATTCATACTTAAATACTTACAAAATTCACAATAATCATCAAAAGAATTAAAAGAATATATTACTAAACTATTATTAATTACAGAAGTTTTTCTCTTTATTTTTAATTGTTTCTTAACTTGCTCCTTTTCAGGAAGCCTTGTAACAGTTAGTATAAAGTTTCCTTCTGGAACTGCAATCGCTTCAATCATCAATTTATAATCTTTTGTATAAAAACCAACTTCTTTTTCGGCTTTATTTAACAAACTACAAAACAATGCTTGTGACTCAGCAGAATTAGACATAAATGAATGTAAATCTATATGTTCTTCTTCCAAATCGCTCAAATTCAAAGTGATTCTAATTTTATTCTCTGTCAATTTTTCAATTTTCAAAATAAGTAACCTCCAATATAAAGTATATTATTATTATAACACCAATATATAATAATTTAAATAATAAAAATATGGAAATTATTATACCATATTATATTAAAAAAGCATTAAAAAGGTTAAATGAATTGGAATTTATATAACAAAAACCAATAAATGCCTGAAATTACTTGAAAAAACAAGTAATTGCATATATAATATATAAGTATTTAACAAAGGAAAAATAAGGAGGAGCACAAATGGCAACAAGAGAAAAAAATATATGGATATTATTAGTATTTTTACTATCAGGTCTAGTAATAGGAGGACTTTTAGGAGAACTTGCAGCAAAAGTAGATTGGCTATGGTGGTTATCTTATGGACAAAGTTTTGGACTATCAACTCCAGTATCACTAGATTTAAATGTAATAACAATAACATTTGGGCTAATGTTTAGAATAAATATTGCAAGCATCGTAGGAATGGCAATAGCAATATTTATATATAGAAAAGTATAACAAAAAATAATACAAAATTTGCTTTTAGCAAATTTTGATGGGGGCAACAAATTACTTTGAAAGGATGATAATATGCAACTAAAAATAAAGGAGCTCCCAATATTAGAAAGACCTTACGAAAAGTTAGAAATTTATGGAGCCGAGATGTTATCTAATGCAGAACTTTTGGCAATAATAATAAAAACTGGAAATAAAAAAGAAACTGCAGTAGCACTTGCTCAAAAAATATTAAATTTAAATAAAAATTATAACAAAAATGACCTAAGATTTTTGCAAGAAATATCAATAGAAGAACTTACAGAAGTTAATGGAATAGGAAAAGTAAAAGCAATACAAATAAAAGCAGCATCCGAAATTGCAAAAAGAATAACAAAGCCAATTACAAATAAAATAAAAATAAGCAATACAAAAGATGTGGCAGAATTAGTAATGTCTGAACTAAGATACGAAAAAAGAGAAATAGCCAAAGTAATTATCCTTAATAACAAAAATATTATATTAAGAATTGTAAACATATCATTAGGAGGCTCGAATTTCGCATGTATAGAACCCAAAGATGTGTTAGCAGAGGCTATAAAAATGCAGGCACCAAAGATAATACTTATTCATAACCATCCAAGTGGAGATCCAAAACCCAGCAAAAGTGACTACAAAGTAACAGACAGAATATATGAATGTGCTGATTTAATGGGAATTGAATTATTAGACCATGTAGTAATAGGGGATGGAATATATGAGAGTGTATTAATGGGAAAGGAAACGTGAGAAATATGTTATTTGGACTAAAATCAAAAGATATTGGAATAGATTTAGGAACAGCTAATACTTTAGTTACACTAAAAGGAAAAGGAGTAATATTAAAAGAACCATCTGTTGTAGCAATAGATAGAAGAAGTGGTAATATTTTAGCTACTGGTTATGAAGCAAAAGAAATGCTTGGAAGAACACCAGAAACTATTAAAGCAGTAAGACCATTAAAAGATGGTGTGATAGCAGATTTCACAGCAACACAGTTAATGCTTAAAAATATAGTATCAAAAGTATGCCAAAGATATAATGCAGGTAGACCAAGAGTAGTTGTTGGAGTACCATCTGGTATTACAGAAGTGGAAGAAAGAGCAGTAGAAGAATCAGTTTTAAGAGCTGGAGCAAAAGAAGTATACTTAATAGAAGAACCAATGGCAGCAGCAATTGGAGCAAACTTAGATGTAGCAGAACCTACAGGAAATATAATAGTTGATATAGGTGGAGGAACAACAGAGGTTGCCGTAATTTCTCTAGGAGGAGTTGTAATAAGTAACTCTTTAAGAACTGCTGGAGATGAATTAGACGAAGATATAGTAAATTATATAAAAAGAGAAATGGGACTAGCAATAGGAGAAACAACAGCAGAAGAAATAAAAATAGAAATAGGATGTGCATTACCATTAATGACAGAAGCAAGCATGGAAGTAAGAGGAAGAGATTTAGGAAATGGGTTACCAAGAAATGTTATAGTTACTTCAACACAAATAGAAGAGGCAATGCATGATTCAATAAATGAAATAGTAGAAGTTGTAAAAGCTACATTAGAAAAAACTCCACCAGAGCTTGCATCAGACATAGTAGAAAAGGGAATAGTGCTTGCAGGTGGAGGAGCACTAATCAGAAATCTAGACAAATTATTAAGCCAAAAAACAGAAATGCCAGTATATATTGCAGAAGATCCATTAGAATGTGTTGTAAAGGGAACAGGAAAAACTTTAGAAGACTTAGAAAGATTAAAAACTGTTCTTATAAATGCGCGTAAACGTAGATAAACAATAAATAAGAAAGGATTACAGCGATGTATAGAAACAATAAAACAAGTATTATAGGTATAGTAATAACAATAATAGTATTGATTATATTAGTTTTGCTTACCAATATAAATACAAATAAACTTTCTGGTGCAGAGAATTTATTTAGTAAACTTGTAATGCCTGTGCAAAATGGATTAACGCATTTAAAAAATAAAATAGCAAAAAAAGATTCGTTTTTCGAAAACATAGATAAACTAGATGAAGAAAATAAAAAGCTAAAAGAAGAAAATAGTGAATTACAAAAAAAATTACAAGAATTAGAAATAATTAAAACAGAAAATGCAACACTAAGACAATATGTAAATATGGCAGAAAAGTACTCAGAATACAAAACTGTACCAGCATATATAATAAATAAAGATGTTAGCAATTTAAGTGAAACAATGGTTATCAACGCAGGGAAATCAAGTGGAATAGATGTAGATATGCCAGTTATTACAGAACAAGGATTAGTTGGATACATTATGTCTGTAACAGAAAACACTGCAAAAGTTCAACCAATAATAGATCCAGCAACTAATATAAGCGGAACAATTACAACATCAAGAGATAGCGTAATTGTAAGAGGAATTTTACGGAAGCAGTAATACATTAAAATTAATGTATATTCCAACAGATGCCGACCTAGTTTTAGAAGATACAATAGAAACTTCTGGATTAGGTGGAATATATCCAAAAGGAATACAAATAGGTAAAATAAAAGAAATAATAGAATCAAAAAATATAACAGACAGATATGCAATTGTAGAAACATCAGTGGATTTTTCAAAGTTAGAAACAGTATTGGTAATAACAAAATAATATAAAAGAAAAGGAGATATATTATGAACAATGAAATCTATGTAACACCACTTGCTGGAAGATATCCAAGTAAAGAGATGAACAAAATTTGGTCAAGTGATTCTAAATATTCAACATGGAGAAAACTTTGGGTTGCACTTGCAGAAACAGAAAAAGAGCTAGGAATTGATATAACAGATGAACAAATTAATGAAATGAAAGAAAATGTAAATAACATTGATTATGATGTAGTTGCAAAAAGAGAAAAAGAATGTAGACATGATGTTATGGCGCATGTTTATGAATTTGGTACAAAATGCCCAAAAGCAAAACCAATAATACACTTAGGAGCAACATCTTGCTACGTAACAGATAACACAGACGTAATTTTAATGAGAGAAGCTTTAAAAATTATAAAAGCAAAATTAGTTAATGTAATAAATAATCTAAAAAAATTTGCAGATGAATATAAAGGAACAACATGCTTAGGATATACACATTTTCAACCTGCACAGCTAACAACAGTTGGTAAAAGAGCAACACTTTGGATGCAAGATTTATTAGAAGATTTAGAAGAACTAGAATTTGTAGAATCAAGAATGAAGCTTTTAGGTTGCAAAGGAACAACAGGAACACAAGAAAGCTTTATGAAATTATTTAAAGATGAAGAAAAAGTAAAACAAATAGATGGAAAAATAGCAGAAAAAATGGGATTTGACAAAGTATATGCAGTATCTGGACAAACATATACAAGAAAATTAGATTCAATAGTATTAAATTGCTTATCAGGAATAGCAGAAAGTGCATCAAAATTTGCAAATGACATGAGACTTTTACAACACGAAAAAGAATTAGAAGAGCCATTCGAAAAAGGACAAATTGGATCATCAGCAATGGCATATAAAAGAAATCCAATGAGATGTGAAAGAATAAATTCACTTTCAAGACATGTAATGGTACTTTCAAATGATGCAAAAATAACAACAGCAACACAATGGTTAGAAAGAACACTAGATGATTCTGCAAACAAGAGAATATGTGTGCCAGAAAGCTTTTTAGCAACAGATGCAATATTAATCCTTTACGAAAACATATCATCAAACATTGTAGTATATAAAAACGTAATAAAAACAAATATGATGCAAGAACTTCCATTTATGGGGACAGAAGAAATACTTATGAATGCAGTTTTAAAAGGTGGAGATAGACAAGAGTTACATGAGAAAATAAGAGTATACTCAATGGAAGCTGGAAGAGAAGTAAAAGAATTTGGTAGACCAAATGATTTAGTAGATAGAATAGCAGCAGACGAAACATTTGGACTAACCAAAGAAGAAATTTTACATATATTAAATCCAGATCACCTTTGCGGAAGAGCAAAAAATCAAGTAACAGATTTTATAGAAGAATGTGTAAATCCAGTACTAGAAAAATATAAAGACTTAATAAACGAAGAAAAAGTAGAGATAAATGTCTAGAAAAAATGAGACAAAAGGAGATAGCCCCTTTTTGTCTCATTAATTATAAATAATAGAGGAAAATATGAAAATAATAGATTGGTTTAGAAGAATTAGACTGCGAAAAAGATTACTAATACCTAGCAGTAATCCTGATTACGAAGATTCAATTAAGCAAGTAAAAGAAAAAATTATAAACAGTATGCAGGGCAAAGAATTTAGTAAAATTGAAGAGGCTTACTATGCATATATAGAATTAGGAAAAATTTTATCAGAAGATCCTATTAATGCTTTTGGAGAAGTTGAAGAGAGAAGAGACCTATTCAATAAAAAAATAGGAAAAGAACTTCAAGGAAATTGCAAGGCTATAGCAGAATTATATGCAAGTATATTAGAAGATATAGGAATAAGTTCAGATTTAATAAAAGTAAATGAAAATCCAGGGGCACATGTGGATGTAGTGTCAAATATTGATGGGAAATACTATATTACTAACCTAATAAGCGATTTATCAAGAATAAAAACTGCAAAAAGGGTAAACTCATTTGGATTTGATTTAGAGAATAGTAGAAATATTATGTATTCACGAACATATAAAGACAGAGTAAAAAAATGTTATAACTTATCTTTTTTACCAAGAGAAGAAATAGAAAGAATGGATAAAAAATTGGGATATAGTTATAGCACCAAAGCTGAAAAAGATAATAACAAAAGAGGAATATATACAGATGATGTATTTGAAAGAATAAAACAAGAACTAGAAAATCCAGAGAAGTTTAAAAAATATGTTTTAAAGGGAAGAGAAGATGTACCAGAAGAAGAGGTGCTTAAATATAAATTAGAATTCTTTTTGGAAAATATGGATAAGTTTTCTACATATAATGGAGACACAAGATATTTAGAAAATGTAAGATACTATTTTTATACATTGCGAAATTTTTTCTCAAAAGAAGAAGCAAAAAGAATAAATATGTATGCAGCAGTGAACAATGGTAACCTTTCTAAAATACATTCTATTGTAAAATTAAGACCAGCAGAAAAATCAAAAGGCGAAAACTCATATTTTTTATATAATGCTAGTAACAAAAAATATGAAGAAATTTCAAAAGAGGAATTAAAAAGATTTGTAGACAATGCAAAAGACTTAGAGATAATTGGTGACATAGACAATAGAGAACAAATAGAAATAGAAGAATTAGAGTTATAAAATGAGACAAAAGAGAATTACACCCTTTTGTCTCATTTATTTAAAATTTCTTTCCGGTTATTTTTTCATAAGCTTCAATATATTTATTTCTTGTAGTTTCTAAAACATCTTTTGGAAGTTCAGTAGGAGGATTATTTCTATATCCATTATTTGATAACCAATCTCTTAAGTATTGCTTATCAAAACTTTTTTGACCTCTACCTACTTCATAATCATCAAGAGGCCAAAATCTACTAGAATCAGGAGTTAAAACTTCATCTCCTAAAACTAAATTACCATTTTCATCTAAACCAAATTCAAATTTTGTATCAGCTATAATTATTCCCTTAGAAAGAGCATAATCAGCGCATTTTTTATAAATATTAATTGTAGCATTTTTTACTTTTTCAGCAAGTTCATTACCTAAAATTTCTTTACATCTCTCAAAAGAAATATTTTCGTCATGATCTCCAAGTTCAGCCTTTGTAGAAGGTGTAAAAATTGGTTCATCTAATTTTTGACATTCTTGTAAACCTTCTGGCAATTTAATATTACAAACAGTACCAGTTTTTTGATATTCTGCCCAACCAGAACCTGTAATATATCCTCTTACAATGCATTCAACTGGAAGCATTTTTAATTTTTTTACTAACATACTTCTATCTTTAAATTCTTCTTTTCTAAACTCCTCTGGAAACTCTTCATAATTTGTAGTAATTATATGGTTTGGTATAATATCAGAAACAAAATTAAACCAGAATTCAGATAATTTATTTAAAATTTTTCCCTTGTCCAAAACAGGATTTGGCATAATAAAATCAAATGCAGAAATTCTATCAGAAACAACCATCATAAGTTTGTCATCATCTACTTCATATATTTCACGAACTTTACCACTACTAATTTTTTTCATAAAATAACAATCCTTTCTAAATTAATAATTTTCGTAACCTACATCTTGTAATTTTGCATCTTTTTCCATAACAGCATCTTTTAATCCAGCTTTAAAATCAGCTAATTTATTACGCACATCTTCATTCGAAACACCTATTATTTGAGTTGCTAAAATAGCTGCATTTTTTGCACCATTTATTGCAACTGTTGCAACAGGAATTCCAGAAGGCATTTGCACAATTGAATAAAGTGAATCAATACCATTTAAAGCCTTAGAATGAATAGGAACACCAATTACTGGGCATGTATTTACTGCTGCAAAAATTCCAGGTAAATGAGCTGCACCACCAGCACCAGCAATAATTGCTTTAACACCTCTATTTTTAAGATTTTTTGCGTAATCAATTGCTTCATCTGGGCATCTATGAACAGATAAAATTTTCATCTCATAAGAAATTCCCATATTATCCAAGAATTTGGCACTATCTTTCATTATAGGTAAATCAGAATCACTACCCATAATTATTGGTACATCAATATTTTTTTCCATTTTTCCCTCCCAAAAATAAATCTGAATTAATTATATTATATAAAATTATAATATACAACAAAAAAATGGATTTTGTGTAATGGGGAATTTTTGGGACTGCCCTGAATTCACTATTATAAAACAGAAAATATAAATAGTAGAGTAAATGTAGGGGTCGCCGTCCTCGGCGACCCGAAGACATCGTAGACTTTATAAGAAAACAATAAATCAACGGTACCAATTTACATAAATAGGAATATATTATTAATATAGTAGGAGGAATAGCATGAAAGAAGTTTTAAGATTAGAAAATATAAACAAGACATATCAAGCAAAAAATGGGGAAATAGAGGCTTTAAGAAATATAAATTTTAATGTAAATGAAGGCGAATTTGTTAGCATAATTGGACCAAGTCGGATGTCGGAAAATCAACATTACTTTCAATAATTGCAGGGCTAGAAGAAAAATCAAGTGGAAAGATATATATAGATAATGTAGAAACAGAAAATGTATCAAACAAAATTGGATATATGCTTCAAAAAGATAGTTTACTAGAATGGAGAACTATATATAGCAATGTGATTTTTGGGTTGGAAATAACAAAAAGAAAAACTAAAGAAAACGAGCAATATGTAAAAGATTTATTAAAAAAATATAATCTTTATGAATTTAAAGATAAATATCCATCTCAATTATCAGGAGGAATGAGGCAAAGAGTGGCACTAATTAGAACACTTGCAATAAGACCAGAAATTCTTCTATTAGATGAAGCTTTTTCGGCTCTTGATTATCAAACAAGAATAATGGTAACAAAGGATATATACAAAATTCTAAAAAACGAAAATATTACCACAGTAATGGTAACACACGATATATCAGAGGCTATTACTATGTCTGACAGAATAGTAGTACTTACAAAAAGACCAGCAACTGTTAAAAAAATTGATACAATAGATTTTGAAATAGAAGGAAGAGATCCTATGAACTGCCGTAAAAGTCCAAAATTCAGTAAATATTTTGATAGCTTATGGAAGGAGCTAGATGTTGATGCAAAAGAAAAATAATTCAGAAGAAAGAAAGAAGTATCTAAAAAAAATTAGATTAACAAAAATATTAACATTATTTACACAAATTACAGTAGCTGTTGCATTTGTAGCATTATGGGAGATACTAGCCAATAAAGGAGTAATAGATAGCTTTATAACAAGCCAACCATCTAGAATGCTAAAAACCTTTATGAATTTATCTCAAAATGGACTATTAGAACACTTAGGAGTTACATGTTATGAAACAATAGTAGGATTCTTATCTGGAGCTATACTTGGAGTGATTATTGCAATAATACTATGGTGGTCAAAATTCCTATCAAAGGTATCTGAACCATTTTTAGTAGTATTAAATAGTTTACCTAAAATAGCACTTCGGACCGGTAATAATAATATGGGTAGGAGCAGGAACAGGCGCAATTATAGTAATGGCATTGGCAATATCATTAATAGTTACAATTCTAGAAATATTAAATGGTTTTTTAAATACAGATAGCGAAAAAATAAGAATGGCAAAAACCTTTAATGCAAATAAATTGCAGATATTAACAAAAATAGTAATACCAGCAAATATTTCTACATTTATAAATTCACTAAAAGTAAATATAGGGCTTTCATTAGTCGGAGTAATATCAGGGGAATTCTTAGTATCAAAAGCAGGACTTCGGCTATTTAATAGTATATGGAGGTCAAGTATTTCAACTAGATTTAGTAATGGCAAGTGTAGTAATACTTGCAGCTGTCGCAGCAATTATGTATGAGGCAGTAGTCCTACTAGAAAAAATAATTTTAAAAACAAAAAAATTTGGATAAATTGTAATTTGACACGGTAGGGGTCGCCGTCCTCGGCGACCCAAAGGTATAGCAGGCTTTGCAATATACATGTTTTAAACAAATTACAATCAATTGAAAGGAGAAAAATTTTGAAAAAATATATTATAGGCATACTTATAATCTTATTAGTCGTTGGTGGAATTTTAGCATATTCTATGCTTAAAGATAAAAATAACGGAAACACGGAAATGACAAAAATAAGATTAAATGAAGTTACACGTTCAGTTTTTTATGCACCACAATATGTTGCAATTAGCAATGGATATTTTAAAGAAGAAAATTTGGATATAGAAATTACCACAGGTCAAGGTGCAGATAAGGTAATGACAGCAGTGCTTGCTGGTCAAAGTGATATAGGATTTGCACGGACCAGAAGCTGCAATTTATGTATATAACGAAGGAAAAGAAGATTACATGCAAGTATTTGCACAAATGACTAAAAGAGATGGATCTTTTCTAGTTAGCAGAAAAGAAAACAAAGACTTTAAATGGACAGATTTAAAAGGTTCTACTATTATTCCTGGTAGAAAAGGTGGAGTACCATATATGACATTTGAATATGTACTAAAACAAAGTGGATTAGACACAAAAAAAGATGTAGTATTAGATGATAGTATTAAATTCGACTTAATGGCAGGAGCATTTGCAGGAGGAAAAGCAGACTATGTTACACTATTTGAACCAACAGCCTCTATGACAGAAGCACAAGGAAAAGGATATATAGTTGCATCAGTTGGAGAAGCAGGAGGAGAAATACCATATACAGCATACTTTGCAAAAAAGAGCTATATAAACAATAACAAAGATATAATTCAAGGCTTTACAAATGCAGTATATAAAGGTCAAACATGGGTAAAAGAACATACAGCAAAAGAAATTGCAGAAAAAATACAAAACTTTTTCCCAGATACAGATTTAAATATGTTAGAAAGTTCAATTCAAAGATATAAAGACATAGATGCTTGGAATGAAACACCAATATTAAAACAAGAAGCTTTTGATAAGTTACAAACAGTAATGCAAGAAGCTGGAGAACTTACAACAAAAGCACCTTATGAAACAATAGTAAACAATGAATTTGCAAAAAAAGCAATAAAATAAAACAAAACATAGCGTAAGTCAAAGGGGATAGACTTACGCTATGCTTCTCATAATATTTAATATATATCATGGAGGATAATTACATTATATATTACCAAACCTTAAATTAAAGTTAAAAAAATAAAAAAAATAAATAAAAAAGTGTCAAAATGTCAAGTGAACTATTGACATTTTTTTACATATACTATATAGTAAAAATACAAAGTGCATAAGGCAAAAATATAAAAGGAAGTGGTATTATGCTAGAAAAAATAAATAAAAATGCTTCATACGAAGAACTATGCAGAATAGAAAAAAAACTTATGAAAAATCCTGAATTACATGAAAGTGACTTGCTATATACAATAATGTTAAGAGGAGAAAAAGAAATTGAATTAGGATATGGTTACACTCTTGAAGAAGTATACGAAGAGCTGTTAGGAAAGAAACTTATTGAGAGTAACAATATTACAATTAGAAGCTAAAGAAAGTCTAATTCAAATAAAAGAATATATTTTACAAGATTCGGTATTTTATGCAAATAAAACAATAGAAGAAATATTAAAGAGAATACATAATTTAGAGACTTTTCCATATATGGGAAAACAAGTAGAAATTAAAAATAAAAAAATGAGACAAATTATTTATAAATCGTATAAAATATTTTATAAACTTAGATTCAATAGAATTTATATCTTACAAATTTTTCATCATTCAAGAGATATTTCAAATCTTAAATTTTAACTCCAAAAATAAAAAAAGCCTTGTGCATTTTGCAATAAAAGCATTTTAGGGCTATTAATATATAGCCCTAAAATATTTTAATTATAACTTATCCAACCAATCTAAAATAAAGTTATAAACCTCTAATTTATTTACCTCATTAAGCAATTCATGTCTAGCATTTTTAAATAATCTCAAATACACATTTCTAGTTCCATCTTTTTTAAGCATTTTATACACTCTTAAAACCCCTTTACCATTTTGCCCAACAGGGTCTTCATCGCCAGAGAAAATTAATATAGGAACCTTTACGGTTTTATTAACATTTTTCTGTTTAGATAAATATTGAGTTCCACTCAATAAATCATAATATGCTTGAACAGAAAACATTTTTCCGCATTTCTCATCTTCTATAAATTTATTAACTTCATTTTCATCACTGCAAATCCAGTCAGAAGGAGTTCTGTTTGGTTCAAACTTTTTATTAAAAGAACCTGTAACAAGATGCTCAATCAATTTACTTTTATACCTTTTACCTTTAAAAGTAGAAATTATTTTAATAAGCAGTTTCCCAGAAATAAGCCCATATTTTTGCCCACTTGTTCCAGAAATAATTACACCAGTTAAATTATCATCATATTTTGTAATATATGTACGAACAATAAGTGAGCCCATACTGTGTCCCATAACAATATAAGGTAGATTAGGATACTCATTATGAACTTTATTTTGAAGAATATGAACATCTTCTACTAACCTATCCCAGCCATTATTATCAGCAAAATATCCAAAATCATCTTCACATTTAGCCGTATTGCCATGACCTAAATGATCATGCCCAACTACAATGTAACCATTATTAGCTAAAAAATTAGCAAAATCATTATATCTACCAATATGCTCTTGCATTCCGTGAACTAATTGTATTATTCCTTTGTGTTCCTTAAAATCATTATTAATCCATTTTTTTGCAAATACATCAAATCCTGTACTCGACTTAAAACTAAAAGTACTTTCCACTATAATCCTCCAATACAAATTATTACATAACAATATATCATAAAAATTTAAACAATAGAAGAGTTGAAAATAAAAAATAATTGTAATAAAATATTAAAAAAAGATAAAAATAAAAAGAGGTGAAAAATATGGAATATAGATATAAACCAGAAGGAGTATGCTCAAGAGAATTAGTATTCGATATAGAAGGAGACATTGTAAAATCAGTAAAAGTAGTTGGAGGATGCCCAGGAAATACAGTGGGAATTTCAAAATTAGTAGAAGGAATGAAAATAAAAGACATAATAAAAAAACTAAAAGGAATTCCATGTGGATACAAAGGAACATCTTGCCCAGACCAAATAGCTAGAGCATTAGAAAAATATATAATTAAATAAATGTATTGGTCGCCATTTTAGGCGACCCACATTGCAAAGAAATTAATAAAAAGTAAGAAGGAATAGAATATGATAAAAATAGCATTTTTTGATACAAAAGAATATGATAAAAAATTGTTTGATGAATACAATAAAAAATATGGTTATGAAATAACATATTTAGAATCAAGATTAAATAGTGAAACTGCACCACTAGCAAAAGGATTTGACGTTGTATGTATATTTGTAAACGACGTAGTAGACGAAAAAACAATTAAAATCTTAGAAGAGGATGGAGTAAAACTAATAGCTTTAAGATGTGCAGGATTTAATAATGTAGATATAAAAAAGATTGGAGAAAAGCTAAAAGTTGTAAGAGTACCAGCATACTCTCCTTATGCAGTTGCAGAACATGCAGTAGCATTACTTTTAAGTATTGATAGAAAAATATATAAAGCATATCAAAGAACAAAAAAATACAACTTTACCTTAAATGGACTATTAGGATTTGATATACACGGTAAAACAGTTGGAGTTATAGGTTCAGGAAAAATTGGAAAAGTATTTATAAACATTATGAACGGTTTTGGGTGTAGAGTATTAGCTTATGATAAATTTCCAGATGAAAAATCAGCAAAAGAAATGAATTTTGAATATGTAGACTTAGACACATTATATAAAGAATCAGATATAATATCACTTCATTGCCCATTAACAGACGAAAACTATAAAATGATAAATGAAGAATCATTAGATAAAATGAAAGATGGGGTTGTATTAATAAACACAAGTAGAGGAAAACTAATAGACACAAAAAGCTTAATAAAAAGGTTAGAACAAGGCAAAATTGGTGGACTTGGTTTAGATGTTTACGAAGATGAAGAGGAATTCTTTTTAAATGATATGTCTAATTCATATATAAGAGATGAAGAACTTTCAATATTACTTACTATGCCAAATGTAGTAGTAACATCACATCAAGCATTCTTTACGAAAGAAGCTCTAAATAAAATTGCATTAGACACATGCGAAAATATAAAAGAGTTTTTTGAAACAGGAGATTGTAAAAATAAAGTGTGAACATCTCTAACATACTAATCCCTAGCAAAAACCTAAAAAACATCAAAAAAACAGGTAAAATTGTAATATAAATTTAATATAACGGTATAAATAATGCGTAAAAGCATACTTCCCTAGTAGAAAACATTTCCAACAAAAAATGGTAAAAAATACAAAATATTGACATTAATAATACTGAAATATACAATGACAACATGTATAGGAGCAATTATGCGCCAAAATGAGAATAAAAAAGGGGAGCATTAATATGAATAAAAAAATGAGAATGTTTCAGGCATTATTAATAGTAGCAATATTGTTGTTACAAATGATAATACCAATTGTGCCTAGTATAGCAGCTGGAGAAACAATAACAATAGAATGTAAAGATAAAAATTTTTATAATGCTATTAAAAAGGAACTAGGAGATAAAGTAAAAACTAGTGATGATAACGGGTTGAAACTAACAGCATTAAAAAGTGATGTAGAAAGCATAGATACATTAGATTTGAGTCAAGATTATAGTGCTGAAGATGCTATAAAAATAGAAGATATAAGCGGAATAGAAAATTTTAAAGGTCTAACAGTATTGAATCTACGTGATAATCAAATAAGTAACATAAGTGCACTATCAGGCTTAACAAATTTAACAAATTTGTCTTTAGGTAATAATCAAATAAGTAACATAAGTGCACTATCAGGCTTAACAAATCTAACAGTATTGAATCTACGTGATAATCAAATAAGTAACATAAGTGCACTATCAGGCTTAACAAATTTAACAAATTTGTCTTTAGGTAATAATCAAATAAGTGACATAAGTGAACTAAAAGGCTTAACAAATCTAACAGTATTGACTCTATATGGTAATCAAATAATTGACATAAGTAAGCTATCAGGCTTAACAAATCTAGTACACTTGGAGTTACAGAGTAATCAAATAAGTGACATAAGTGAGCTAAAAGGCTTAACAAATCTAAAATATTTGCTTTTAGGTAATAATCAAATAAGAGATATAAGAGCGATATCAGGCTTAACAAATTTAACATATTTGTATTTAAGTAATAATAAAATAAGTGACATAAGTGAGTTAAAAGGCTTAACAAATTTAACAGATTTGTCTTTAGGTAATAATCAAATAAGTGACATAAGTGAACTAAAAGGCTTAACAAATTTAACATATTTGGGGTTAGAGAATAATCAAAAAATTGACATAGGTGAGCTATCAGGCTTAACAAATTTAACATTTTTGAATTTAGATAAAAATCAAATAAGTGACATAAGTAAGCTATCAGGATTAACAAATCTAAGAGATTTGTGGTTAAATGAAAATCAAATAAGAGACATAAGTGAGCTATCAGGCTTAACAAATCTAGAATGTTTGCTTTTAAGTAATAATCAAATAACAAAAAGCATATTAAAAACAGAAGATGAGGTAGAGTTACCACAAATATTTAAGGCAGCAAAAGACCCAAATAGTAAAGTATACACAGAAGAAGAATATAAATTTAAAAATTGTGTATTAACTACTGATAACACAAAAGTCAAATTAAAAGAAAAAGGACAAAATGCATCCGTAGAAATTATGGGAGGATATGCAAGCGGAACAACCCTTAATATAGTTGTAACAGAAGAAGCTCAAAAAACATTAGAAAGCATAAAAATAACAACACCTCCAACAAAAACTGTATATACAGAAGGAGAAAAATTTAATCCAGAAGGAATGAAGGTAACTGCAACATATAGTGACGAAACAACAGAAGAAGTAACAGATTATATATACACACCAACAAAAGAATTAACAACAGGGGATACAACAATAACTGTAAGTTACACAGAAAATGAAATAACAAAACTAGCAACCCAAGCAATAACAGTAAAAGCAGAAGATCCAAATACTGAAAAAACAATACAATGTAAAGACAAAAATTTCTACAATGCTATTAAAGAGAAACTAGGAGAAAAAGTAAAAAGTGCTAGCGACAAAGATTTAAAACTAACAGCATTAAAAAGTGATGTAGAAAGCATAAATAGATTATATTTAAGTCAAGAAAACGGAACTGCAGATTCTGCAAAAATAACAGATATAAGTGGAATAGAGAATTTTAAAGGAGTAAATAGGTTGTTTTTATCAAACAATCAAATAAGCAATATAAGTGCACTATCAGGACTAACAAATTTAACAGATTTGGGTTTATCAAATAATAAAATAAGCGATATAAGTGCACTATCGGGTCTAGCAAATCTAACAAGTTTATATTTAGAAAATAATCAGATAAGTGAAATAAACGCACTATCAGGATTAACAAAGCTAACAAAATTAGAATTATCTAATAATAAAATAAATAATATTAGCACATTATCAAATATAACAAGCTTAAAAAGTTTAAATTTGAATTCCAATGAAATAAATGATATCAAAGATTTATCAGATTTAACAGATCTAACAAATTTACATTTAGCTAATAATAAAATAAATGACATAAATACAGTATCAAGATTAGTAAATCTAACAAGCTTAGGTTTAGCAAATAATCAAATTAGTGATATAAGTTCACTATCGACACTAGTAAATTTAACATATTTAAACTTATCTAGTAATATGATAAGTGACATAAGCACACTGTCAGGATTAACAAAGCTAACAGATTTAAATTTAACAAACCAAGAGATAACAAAAAACATATTAAAAACAGAAGATGAGGTAGAGTTACCACAAATATTTAAGGCAACAAAAGACCCAAATAGTAAAGTATACACAGAAAAAGAATATGAATTTGAAAATTGTGAATTAACTGCTGATAAAACAAAAGTAAAATTAAAAGAAAAAGGACAAAGTGCAACTGTAAAAATCGTTGGCGGAAAGGCAGACGGAACTACACTTAATGTAGTTGTAACAGGAGAAACTCAAAAAACACTAGAAAGTATAAAAATAACAAAGCAACCAACAAAATTGGAGTATACAGAAGGAGAGCGCTTTGATAAAACAGGAATGGAAGTAAAAGCTTGTTATAGTGATAAAACAGAAACAGTAATAACAAATTATGAAATAACAAATGGAGAAAATTTAACAAAAGGTCAAACAAGTGTAACAATAAAATATACAGAAGGAGAAAAGACAGTAGAAGCAACACAAGCAATAACAGTAAAAGCAGAAGATCCAAATGCTGAAAAAACAATACAATTTAAAGATGAAAATCTATATAATGAGATAAAATCTATATTAGGAGATAAAATAAAAGATTATAATGATGAAGAGTTAACGATAAAAGCAATCAAAAAAGATATAGAAGAAATAAACAGTATAGGTCCTTTAAGAGAAGTAGACGACATAAGTGGAATAGGTAATTTTACAGGACTAGAATCATTAAGCTTAATAGATAATAATTTAAGTGATATTAGCGAAGTAGAAAAATTAACAAACTTAACTCATTTTAGCATTTCTCATACTCAAGTTGAAGATATAAAAGCAATATCAAAATTAACAAACCTAAAAATTTTAAATATAGAAGCAAGTAAAGTAACTGATATAAGTGGGCTAAAAGATTTAGTAAATTTAAATGAATTATATTTAATTCAAAATGATATAAAAAATATAGATGTAATAAAAAATTTTAAAAATTTACAGATATTGAAAGCAAGAGAAAATCAAATAAGTGACATAAGTGCAGTAGCAGGTTTGTCAAATTTAAGAAGTTTGTGGATAGCTGATAACCAAATAAGTGACGCAAATCCAATTCAAAAATTGCCGAATTTAAAATATTATGGTTTGGAAAATCAACAAGTAACAAAGTATATACTAAAAACACAAAAAGAAGTAGAATTACCACCAATATTTACACAAGCAAAAGATAAAAATAGCAAAATATATACAGAAAAAGAATATGAATTTATAAACTGCAAACTAAATGAAGATGGAACAAAAGTTATATTAACAACAGTAGGAGAAAATGCAACTGTAAAAATTTCCGGTGGAAAGGCAGACGGAACTACACTTAATATAATTGCAGTAGATGAAATACCAAAAGAATTAACAAGTATAGAAATAGCAATACATCCAGGAAAATTTATTTATACAGAAGGAGAGGATTTTGATACAACAGGATTAAAAGTCGAAGCAAAATACAGTGATGGAAGTAGTAAAGAGTTAAAAGAGGGAGAATACGAAATAGTTGACGGAAAGAACTTAAAATTGGGACAAGAAACTGTAACAATAAGATATACAGAAGGAGAAAAAACAGTAGAAACAACACAGAAAGTAGGAGTAACAGCAAAAACACCAGAAGAGCAAAAGACATTAGAAAGCATAAAAATAACAACAGCACCAACAAAAACAAAATATACAGAAGGCGAAAAATTTGACAAAAAAGGAATGAAGGTAACAGCAACATATAGTGACAAAACAGAAAAAGAAGTAACAGACTATACATACACACCAG